>PDWI01004113.1_pt1 | contig 19847 bp, 11 predicted proteins | sample 1430891 | NCBI WGS metagenome assembly PDWI01 (sample SAMN01162508, study PRJNA174530) | Oral metagenome, whole genome shotgun sequencing project. | biome: Marine environment; feature: Marine mammal; material: Swab sample of the gingival sulcus; isolation source: swab sample of gingival sulcus...
GAAGAGCTTTTAAGTGTGAGTGAAAAAGGCATAGGCAAACGAACCACAGCTGATGAGTATAGACTTCAAAAAAGAGGTGGTAAAGGTGTTATTGGCATGAAACTAACTGCTAAGACTAAAGATTTAGTTGGTGTTGTGATAGTTGAAGAAAACAAAGACTTAATGCTTTTAACTTCTAGTGGTAAGATGATACGAGTTGATATGCAAACTATCAGAAAAGCAGGAAGAAATACAAGTGGGGTTAAGGTTGTAAATGTTGGCGATGATGAGGTAGTAAGCATTGCTAAGTGTCCTAAAGAGGATGAAGAAGATGAGATTTTAGAAGATAATGGTCTTTTAGATCTATAAAATAAAAAGGAAAATGTCATGAGAAAGTACAATGTGGCAATCGTTGGTGCGACAGGGGCAGTTGGTGAGGAACTGTTTTTAGTTTTAGATAACGCTGGGTTTCCTATAAACAAATTAGTTCCACTTGCAAGTGCAAAATCGGCTGGCATTAGTATTGAGTTTAGCAATAAAGAGTACAAGGTTAAAGAGTTAACAAAAAGTGTTTTTGAAGAAGAAGAGATTGATATCGCTTTTTTTAGTGCAGGTGGTGGAATATCTGCAAAGTATGTTAAACATGCAGTTGAGGCTGGTGCTTTAGTAATCGACAACACAAGCCACTTTAGAATGGATGAAAATGTGCCTTTGGTAGTGCCTGAGTGTAATCCTGACGATATTAAAAAATATAAAGAAAGTGGCATTATCGCAAATCCAAACTGCTCAACCATTCAGATGGTACAAGTCTTAAAGCCTCTTGACGATTTATTTGATATAAAAAGAGTTGATGTTAGTACTTATCAAGCAGTAAGCGGGGCTGGAAAGGCAGGGCTTGAAGAGCTTGTAACACAAATGAAAGACTTTTTTGATTTTAAACTTGATAAATCAGAGACAAAAGCGTTTAAGCATAAGATTGCTTTAAATGTTATTCCTCATATTGATATTTTTATGGAAAATGATTATACAAAAGAAGAGATGAAAATGGTTAATGAGACGCAAAAAATACTGCACAAAAATATACAAATAAGTGCAACTTGCGTTAGAGTTCCAGTGTTAAGAAGTCATAGTGAGGCGATAAGTATACATTTTAACAAAGATGTTGATGTAAAGAAGGCAAAAGATGCTCTAAATAAAGCACCAAATGTAATAGTACAAGATGACATTAAAAATGACATCTATCCGATGCCAATAAATGCAAGTGGTGAAGATGAAACCTTTGTTGGAAGGATAAGAAAAGATATCTATAATGATAAAATCTTACATTTATGGTGTTGTGCAGACCAACTTAGGGTTGGAGCTGCGACAAATGCAGTTAGGATTGCACAAAAATTTATTGAGCTGGATGAAGATTGATGCTTGAAAAGCTTTTTGAGGGGCTACTTTGGCGAAGTAGATTTATAACACTTCTGCCTGTTATTTTTGGACTTATTGGGGCAGTGGTGCTATTTATAATAGCTAGTTACGATATTATACATGTGGTAACTGGCTCTTTTAGATATCTATTTTTGGGATTAAAGGAGCTAGATTTACATACTGATGTTGTGGGTAAAATTATCGGTGCGATTGATCTTTATTTAATGGCACTGGTTTTATTGATTTTTAGTTTTGGTATTTATGAACTTTTTATATCAGATATAGATGAAATGAAAGCCTCAAAGCAGTCAAAAGTGCTTGAAGTTCACTCGCTTGATCATTTGAAAACAAAATTGGGTCAAGTTATTATTATGGTTTTAATAGTAAACTTTTTTCAACGAGTTTTGCATACAACTTTTTCAACCCCTATTGAGATGATTTACCTAGCAATTTCAATCTTAGCTCTATGTTTAGGGCTATATTTTTTACACAAAGGTCATTGATGATATTTATAGATGCGTGTTTTGGCAAAAAAACTCCTTATACTCCTGTTTGGATGATGAGACAAGCAGGGAGATATTTGAGCGAATATAAAGAGGTGCGAAAAAAGGCTGGAGATTTTTTGTCATTATGCAAAAATCCAAGTCTTGCTTGTGAAGTAACTTTGCAACCAATTGACATTTTAGATGTCGATGCTGCGATTTTATTTAGTGATATTTTGGTAGTTCCTCTTGAAATGGGAATGGATTTAAAATTTGTGTCAGGTGTTGGACCTGTGTTTGATAATCCGATTAAAAATGCCTTAGATGTGGATGCTTTAGATTCAGTCTCTTCCCATGAAAGATTAGGTTATGTTTATGAGGCTATTAAACTCATACGAAATGAACTCTCACCAGATAAAGCGTTGATAGGCTTTTGTGGAGCTCCTTGGACATTAGCAACTTATATGATAGAAGGACAAGGTACAAAAACTTATGCTAAATGCAAAAAAATGCTCTATCAAAATCCAGCACTTTTGCATGTGATTTTGCAAAAAGTTACAGATGTATTAAAGCTGTATTTAGAAGAGCAGATAAAAGCAGGGGTTAATGCGGTTCAAATTTTTGATAGTTGGGCAAGTGCATTAGAGCAAGAGGCATATATGAATTTTTCATGGATTTATATCAAGCAGATTTGTGATTATTTAAAATCGAAATATCCTCATATTCCCATAATCGTTTTTCCAAAAGGCATTAGCGGATATTTAGATAAAATAGATGGAAACTTTGATGTTTTTGGAGTCGATTGGAGTACACCAATGGAGCTAGCAAAGCAAAAACTAGGGAGCAAGTATGTCCTTCAAGGCAACATGGAGCCAACAAGACTTTACGATAAAAAAGCTATAAAATATGGTGTAGAAAAAATAGTAGATATAATGCAAAACCAAAGACACATATTTAACTTAGGGCATGGCATACTTCCAGACATTCCAGTTGATAATGCAAAATATTTTATAAACTTAGCAAAAGAGAAAACTGCCATATCTTAAAAAAGCATAAAAAATCTTAAATTTAAGATTTTTTATGCAAATATAAATAAATTATTTGATTAGAAGTCTTGAAAATGTTCATTTATTTTTCAAAATGACATAATAAATGAAGCAGTAAAAAAATATGTTATAATTATGTTTTTTTAAAAGGATTAAAAGATGGATGAAAAGCAATTTATAAAAACACTAAATTTCAAACCAAAAGAAAATACCTTAGGAGTATATTATAAAAGCTATAGCGATTATACTATCGAAATTGATTTTGATGGCAAAAAATTTGATTTTGGCGAAAAAATAATAGCAGGACGAGAGACCACACAGAATTTTTCTCAAGCTGAAAATTGGGTTGTGTTAGAGTGTGTAGATAGATTGCTTGAAAAAGGCTACAAACCCAAAAACATCATTTTAGAAAAAAAATATACCGTAGGACATGGAGCAAGTGGAGGTTGGTTAGATATTTTAGTAACTCGTGATAATGGTTCGGCATATTTAATGATTGAGTGTAAAACTTGGGGCAAAGAGTTTGATAAAGAGTTAAAAAAACTAAATAAAGATGGCGGACAATTATTTACATATTTTCAACAAGACAAGGATGCTGATATCATCATGCTTTACGCTTCTGAGTTTAATAATGGCGAAGTTCAATTCTGTAATGAAATTATTAAAATTGAAGAAGATTACAGGCAAACAAGTAATGTAAAAGATTTTTACGAGCGTTGGAACAAACAAACCAAAGCAAACGGAGTTTTTGATAGTTGGACAACACCTTACGAATTTAAAAGTAAAGCCTTAACAAGAAACGACCTCAAACCCTTAAAGCAAGAGGATAGCAGTTATATTTTTAATCGTTTTTTAGAAATTTTACGCCACAATGTTGTTTCTGATAAACCAAACGCATTTAATAAAATATTTACTTTATTTTTGTGTAAAATTGTAGATGAAGACAGAAACGAAAACGAACAACTTCATTTTCAATGGCTTGAAGGCGAGGACAATCACATTTCATTTCAAAAACGCTTAACAGACCTTTACAATAGAGGAATGTTGGAGCTTTTAGAGAAGAAAGTAACTGATGTTAGTGATGCTGAATTCAATAAACGCTTTGCTCAAGTTGATGATAAATACAAAGAGCAATTTCAAGATATATTAACTGAAATTCGCCTGAAAAAGAACAATGAATTTGCCATAAAAGAAGTGTATGATGATGCTTCTTTTAATGAAAATGCAAAAGTTGTAAAGGAAGTTGTAGAATTATTACAACTATATCAAATTCGTTATAATTACCGTCAGCAATTTTTGAGTGATTTTTTTGAATTGCTTTTAACTGCAGGATTAAAACAAGAAAGTGGACAATTTTTTACGCCTGTGCCAATTGCTCGTTTTATTATCCGAAGTTTGCCTATTTTAGAAATCACCAATCAAAAAATAGCACAGGGAAACAAAAACGACTTATTGCCTAGAATTATTGACTATTCAGCAGGAAGTGGGCATTTTATCACTGAATCAATGGAGGAAGTGCAAAAACATATTGATTCATTAGACGAAAAAGTTTTTACGCCAACCACACAGCGTGCCATAAAAAAATGGAAAGAAGACCAGTTTGATTGGGCTAAAGATTATGTTTATGCTATAGAAAAAGATTATCGTTTGGTAAAAACTGCAAAAGTGAGTTGTTATCTACATGGTGATGGACTTGCAAAAGTTATCCATGGTGATGGCTTAGGCGATTTTACAACCTCTAGTGAGTTTAAAGATTTATTACAAGAAACAGATAAAACCTATCCACAAGACAATAAGCAATTTGATATAATTGTTTCAAATCCTCCATATTCTGTTTCAGCATTCAAAGGTCAAATGGAAGAAGAAACGGCCCAAAAAGGTTTTGATTTATACAGCAGATTAACTGACCAAAGTAGCGAAATAGAATGTTTATTTATTGAACGCACTAAGCAACTATTAAAAGACGGTGGCGTTGCTGGTATTATATTGCCTAAATCCATTTTAGAGAAATCAGGGATTTATACAGGGGCGAGAGAAATTATCCTAAAATACTTTGACATATTAGCGATTACTGAACTGGGTTCTAATACCTTTATGGCGACAGGTGTAAATACGATTATTTTATTTTTACGAAGAAAAAGTAATTATTTTATTGAAAATCTTGAAATATCAGTTAAAAATATTTTTATAAATAAACAAGATGTAACATTAAATGGCATAGAAAATATCATAAGTGAATATGTAAAATATGTTTGGGGGTTAAAGCTAAACGATTATAAAAGTTTACTGGATAAAAAGCCAAATGAAACCATATGTAAACACGAACTCTATATAGAGTATCAGAAAAAAATAAAATTTAAAGAAGAAAAAGAATTTTTGGATAAATTATTAACAATAGAAGAGGAGAAACTGTTATATTTTTCACTTGTAGCTAAGCAAAAAATTGTTGTTGTAAAAACTGGACAGAAAAATGACGAAAAACATTTCTTAGGTTATAAATTTAGTGATAGAAAAGAAACACAAGGTATACAACCTGTAAAAACAACAAAAACCATAGATGAATGCACAAGTCTTTATGATGAATATAGTTTTGATAATCCTAAAAAAGCAAGTACTTATATTTATAAAGCGTTTCAAGGTGTTAATGATTTTACTATTGATAAATCATTAGAAAAAAACATTTTTAGATATAATTTGATTGATTTATTCTCTTTTAAAGATGTAAATTTTGATAAAAATTTCTCTTTAACTTTTAAGAGAAATATAGAATATGATACTATTTGGGGTACTAAGAGGCTAGATTTAATTATTAAAACCCTTGAAAGTGGAAAAAGACCTCGTGGAGGCGTTTCTCAATATTTAGAAGGCGTTCCAAGCTTAGGAGGCGAACATATTGGCCTTAATGGAGAAATGGTATATGATAAGATGAAGTTCGTGCCAAAAGATTATTTTGAAAAATCAAAACAAGGCATATTAAAAGATAAAGATATTTTAATATGTAAAGATGGGGCTTTAACAGGTAAAGTAGCAATGTTTAAAAAAGATACATTCTCTTACTCGAAAGGCATGATAAATGAACATGTGTTTTTATTGAGAGCAAAAAATTTGATAACTCAAAAATATTTATTTTATATTTTATATTCCAAAAAAGGACAAGAAATACTAAAAGCTAATGTAACAGGAACAGCACAAGGTGGATTAAATAGAGCTAACTTGCTAAATATCAAAATACCATTTCCAACAGAAGATGTTCAAAAAGAAATTGTAATAGAAATAGAACAATTAGAAAAAAAATCAAAAAAAGTAGTTATTAAAAATATTGATAAACTAAAAGAAGAAATTTTAAATAAGTATTTACAACAACAATGATTGTAAACATAAGTAAATTTTATAAAAAATAAAATCATTAGAAATAAAACTTGACTAGCTGCTATAGCAAAAGGAGTAGGTTTTTAAAAATATTGACAATTTAATTTTAAGTAATTTAGATGAAATTTAATCGTTACATCTTATTTTAAAGCAATTTTAGCTAAAATATAAACAATTAACTTAATATAGGGACAAATTTTAATGGATATAAGAAAAGAGTTTTTAGAATTTTTTGAAAAAAAAGGACATAAAATAGTGCCAAGCTCTCCGCTTGTGCCTCATGATGCCTCGCTACTTTTTACAAATGCAGGTATGGTACCGTTTAAGTCGATTTTTACAGGCGAAGTTCCGCAACCAAATCCTCCAAGACGCACAAGTTGCCAAACATGTATCAGGGCAGGTGGAAAGCATAATGATTTGGATAATGTCGGCTACACCGCAAGACATCACACATTTTTTGAAATGTTAGGCAATTTTTCGTTTGGAGATTATTTTAAGCAAAATGCTATCGCTTACGCGTGGGAGTTTGTAACTGAGGTTGCAAAACTACCAAAAGAGAAACTTTATGTAACAGTTCATGAAAATGATGATGAGGCATTTAGTATATGGGAAAAGTATGTTCCAAAAGAGAAGATTTACAGATTTGGCGATAAAGATAACTTTTGGCAAATGGGGGATACTGGACCATGTGGACCATGTAGTGAGATTTTCATCGACCAAGGCGAAGATCATTTTAACTCTGATGAAGACTATATGGGAGGAGATGGCGATAGATTTTTAGAGATTTGGAACTTAGTTTTCATGCAGTATGAGCGTTCAGCTGATGGGACACTGACTCCTCTTCCAAAGCCAAGCATTGATACTGGCATGGGATTAGAGCGAATGATAGCAGTAAGTGAGGGAAAATTTTCAAACTATGATAGCTCACTTTTTATGCCAATCATTGATGAAGTGGCAAAACTTTGTAGTAAACCTTATGTTTACGATGATGGTGCGAGTTATAGAGTGATAGCTGACCATATCCGTTCAGTCTCATTTTTACTAGCACAAGGAACTAGTTTTGGTAGAGATGGCAGAGAGTATGTTTTAAGAAGAATTTTACGCCGAGCGGTAAGACATGGATATTTGCTTGGGATTAATGAACCATTTATGTATAAGCTAGTAGATGTGATATGCGCGCAAATGGGCGGTCATTACACTTACTTAAATGAGAAAAAAGAGAGCATAAAAGAGCAGATAAAACTAGAAGAACAGAGATTTTTTGCGACCATTGAGGCGGGACTTGCACTTTTTAATGAAGAGTTAAAAAATACAAAAGATATTTTTAGTGGAGAGGTTGCTTTTAAGCTTTATGATACCCATGGTTTTCCACTTGACCTAACAGCTGATATGCTAAGAGAAAAAAACCTAAAACTTGATGTGGATAAGTTTGATTTGCTTATGGAAGAGCAGAAAAAACGAGCAAAAGCTTCATGGAAGGGAAGTGGAGATAATCTTTCAAGTGGGGATTTTAAACCACTTTTAGAAGAGTTTGGTATAAATGAGTTTGTAGGATACGAAAAGACAAGTTTAAATACAAAAATTTTAGCTCTCTTAGATGATGATTTTCAAAGGGTCGATAGCTTAGAAAATGGTACTGGTTGGGTAATGTTAGAGACTACTCCATTTTACGCACAAAGTGGTGGACAGTGTGGAGATAGTGGCTGGATAAAAGATAATGAAGTTTTAGATACGCAAAAGTTTTTTGAGTTAAACTTATCTAAACTTAGCGTAAAAAATCCTTTAAAAGTAGGCGATGAAGTCGAGGCAATAGTAAGTGAGCAAAGATTAGAAATTAAAAAACATCACTCAGCTACTCATCTTTTGCATTCTGCGTTAAGGGAGATTTTAGGCTCACATGTGGCACAAGCTGGTTCATTAGTGGAAGCAAATAGATTAAGGTTTGATTTTTCGCACCCAAAGGCACTAAGTAGCGAAGAAGTACAAAAAATAGAAAATTTTGTAAATGAGATTATTTTAAATTCTGTGCCAAGCAAAACTGAAGTAATGGGTATAGAAGATGCGAAAAAAAGCGGAGCTATAGCACTTTTTGGTGAAAAATATGGAGATAGTGTAAGAGTTGTAAGTTTTGATGATAAAAGTATAGAATTTTGTGGCGGAACTCATGTGCAAAATGCAAGTGAGATAGGTTCATTTTTTATTACAAAAGAGAGTGGCGTTAGTGCTGGAGTTAGAAGGATTGAGGCGGTTTGTGGAAGCAAAGCTTTAAGTTTGGCTAAAAGGTGGCGAAATGACATTGAGGACATAAAACTAGAAGTTAAACATAAAGAGCCAAAACTTGGCATTAAAAAACTTCAAGATAAAATTGAAGAGCTTAAAAAGCAGATAAAAGAGCTTGAAAACGCACAAAAAACTGAGCTTAAAAGTGAAAAGATTGGCGAAACTGAACTTATTGTAAGTGAGTTTAAAACAGGCGATATTAAAAAGCAAATTGATGATATTAAAAATGCAAAAACAAGTGTTGCGGTTATTTTATTTCAGCCAAAAGGTGAAAAAGTTTTAATCGCAGCTGGAGTCAAGAACGCCAACATTAAAGCAGGGGAGTGGATAAAAAATATTGCTCCTATAGTTGGAGGCGGAGGCGGAGGCAGAGATGATTTTGCCCAAGCTGGTGGAAAAGATAGCTCAAAGCTAGACTTGGCTTTAAAAGAGGCGTTAAAATTTGCAAAAGAGAAGTTAAGTTAATCTATGCACAATGTGATAGTGGAATTTTATAATAAGTATTATGTGTATATTCTTGTTTTATATTTTGGAGGTGCTGCTTTATTGATAGGTAGCACTTTTTGTATGTCATTTGTACTTAAGCCAGTAATTTTTGGTATAAAAATTCCAAATTTAAAATATACAAAAGCTATAAAAGCTATAAAAAAATTTTTAAATTTTACATTTTTGTTTTTTATTATTACTATGGGTAATGGTGTCATTATAAGTGTAGGAAAAGATTTTAATAGTGGAAATCCAGGAATTAACTCAATAGTGCATATAGTTCAGGCTATGTGGATTTTTATGGGAATGAATTTTTTATTTGTATTTTATAAATTAAAAGAGGCTTTTAAATCTGCTCAAGCAAGAGAAAATGTAGAGGCTCATGAGAGTTTAGAGCTAATATTGAGTTATATTTTGCCATTTAATCTTTGTATTGGCATAGCACTTGTATACTTTAATGTACTTTTAGGAATAGGAGCTTAAATTATGTTGATTTTAGCATCTTCTTCGCAAACTAGAGCGAATATTTTAAAAAAATATGGTATAGAGTTCAAACAGGTTAGCACTAATTTTGATGAAGAAACAATCATAAGTACAGAACCAAAAGATTTTGTTTATAAAGCCACCATGGGTAAACTTGAGGCGTATTTAGGTTTGTATGATTTAAAAAGCCCAGTTTTGTGTGCCGATAGTGTGGTAACTTGTGATGGGAAGATTTTAAGAAAAGCAAAAAATAAAAAAGAGGCAAGAGAGTTACTTTTGTTGCAAAGTGGCAGTGAAGTTGGTATAATTACATGTATGGCTTATAGAAGCGAGAAGCTTAGCTTAAATGATATATCCAGTACCACTTATAAGTTTGCAAAATTTGATGAAAAAAAGCTTGAAAAGTATTTAGACTCAAATATTTGGCAAGGAAAAGCTGGTGCTTGTATGGTAGAAGGATTTTGCAAGGAATTTATACTAAATGTAAGAGGTTTGCAAAGTACAGCTATGGGTCTTTGTATTGAGAAACTATTGCCATATTTGAAAAGTGAGGATAGATGAGATATATACTGTATTTTTTTGGAATTATTTTTTCAGTACTTTGTATTGGAGTTGTAGCTGGACTTTTATATTTATATTCTGAAGTGAGGTTTGATGCTTATAAGATTATAGAATACAAACCAAATTTAAGTTCGCAAATATTTGATAAAAATGGAAAACTTATAGCGAATTTATATCAAGATAAGCATAGATTTTATGCTTCTTACGATGAAATTCCCCCAAGACTCATAGAGGCTTTAGTTGCTATTGAAGATACTGCATTTTTTGAGCACCCAGGTATTAATATTGAGGCAATTTTTAGAGCAATAATAAAAGATATACAAGCTATGAAACTAGTTGAGGGTGCTAGTACAATCACTCAACAACTTATAAAAAATGTTGCTTTAAGTCCAGAAAAAAAACTAATACGAAAATTAAAAGAGATGGTTCTAGCTTTTAAAATAGAAAATGAGTTAAGTAAAGAGCGTATTTTAGAAATTTATTTAAATGAGGTATATTTTGGACATGGCTACTATGGTGTAAAAACTGCAGCTAAAGGGTATTTTCACAAAGAATTAAATGCTTTAAGTCTAAAAGAGATTGCAATGCTGGTAGGTCTTCCAAATGCCCCAAGTGCTTATGACCCAACTAAACATTTAAGTCTTTCTCTGTCTCGCTCAAATCAAGTTTTAGGTAGAATGGAGAAGTTAGGCTGGATAAGCAAAGATGATTATCAAAAAAGTGTGCAAGAAGTACCAAAGGTTTACGATGAGAGTTTAACTCAAAATCAAGCACCATTTATATTTGATCAAGTTTTAAGAGAGCTTAATAAACAGTTTAATGATATAAAAACAGGCGGATATAATATATATACAACTATTGATTTAAGAGTTCAAGATATGGCTAAAAAATCCATAAAAGATGGTTATATTAATATTTTAAAACGAAATAAATATGATTCCAATGACACAAATGGCTCAAATATAAATGGTTCAATTATTGTAATGGAGAATAAAACTGGAAATATCTTAAGTTTAGTTGGAGGAGTTGATTATAAACAAAGCTCATTTAATAGAGCAGTGCAGAGTAAAAGGCAGCCCGGAAGTTCTATCAAACCATTTATTTATCAAATTGCACTTGATTTAGGGTACTCTCCTGCTAGTATGATTCCAGATATTTCAAGAGTTTATGAAGATAGAGCAAATCATAGAAAATGGAAGCCAAAAAATTATAGCAATCGTGTAAGTGGTCTTATAACTTTAAAAGATGCGCTTATTCACTCACGAAACTTAGCAACTATAAATCTTGTTACTTCTCTTGGACTTGATACTATCCATGAGAAATTAAGCTCTTTAGGATTTGAAAATGTTCCAATGGATCTTTCTATTTCTCTTGGAAGTTTTGGAATATCACCTCTAAAGTATGCAAAATTTTACTCAGCATTTGCAAATGAAGGCGAGATGGTTGAGCCAAAAATTGTATCGAAAATTGAAGATAGATTTGGAAATGTTCAAGAATACAAAACTAAAACCCAGACTTTTACTACGCCAGAACAGGCATATTTAATGATTGATATGATGCGAGATGTGGTAAATAAAGGAACTGGACGAAGAGCAAAGGTAAAAGATATAGAAATAGGTGGAAAAACAGGAACAACAAACAGTAATGTTGATGCTTGGTTTTGTGGCTACACTCCTGATATCACCATTTTAGTTTGGTATGGAAGAGATGACAATAAGCCTATGGGTAAAAAAGATACTGGTGGAGTTGCATCTGCACCAGTTTTTAAAGATTTTTTAACTAAATATATAGAGCTTTTTCCTCAAACTACAAGGACATTTAAAAAGCCAAAAGGTGTAAGTTTCAGGCATATTGGTAAAGAGATACAGTATTTTACAGACACTTCACCATTACCAAAACAGAGTCAAATACAAAATTCACAAAATGCAAATGAGCTATTATTTTAAAATTTAATAACAAGGAGAGAAAGTGAGACAATTACTTTTAAGTTTCATTATAGGTGCAACTTTTATCGGTTGCGGTATTGCAAGTAGTACACAAGGCGGAGTCGTAGGGGCAGATAGAAGTCAGTTAATGTTAGTTTCGGCCGAGCAGATGGAGCAAGGTGCAAATCAAAACTATGGCAAGGTTTTATCGCAAGCTAATGCACAGGGCATTTTAAATAAAAATCATACCCAAACAAGAAAGGTAAGGGCTATTGCAAGAAGATTAATTTCGCAAGTTGGAGTTTTTAGAAAAGATGCACTAAATTGGGATTGGCAAGTAAATGTTATCGATAAAGATGTTCTAAATGCTTGGTGTATGCCTGGTGGGAAAATAGCATTTTATAGCGGTATTATAAATAAACTAAATCTAAATGACGCTGAAATAGCCTCTGTCATGGGTCATGAGATAGCTCACGCACTAAAAGAGCATAGTAGAGAACGAGCCTCGCAAGCACAAGTCAAACAAGTGGGCTTTATGTTAGCAGGGCAACTTTTAGGTGTTTCAAATTCAAACTTACAATTAGCAAACTTAGTAAGTAAATATGCACTTGAGTTGCCATTTGGAAGATCTCATGAAAGCGAAGCTGATAATATGGGAATTGAACTTATGGCAAGAGCTGGATATGACCCAAGAGCTGCTGTAAATGTATGGAAAAAGATGCAAAAGGTATCAAGCGGTGCTCCAATGGAGTTTATGAGTACTCACCCTTCGCATAAAAGCAGAATCGAAAATCTAACAAAAATGTCTCAAAAAGTTTATCCCCTCTATTCACAATCAAGAAGATAAAAGAATAAGCCAATTTAAACATTTAAATTGGCTACTTTTTTATAAAGTTATGCTATAATCCAACAATAAAATTACAAGGATAGTAAATGGTGAAATTTTTAGCTGTAGCTGGGATAGTTATATTTGTGTTGTTCAAAGTTTTTGGCTTAAATAAAAAAGTGGATAATGCTATAAATCATTATCCATTAAAACAGAAAAACAGACAAGAGATGCTTTTGCATAAAATTGACAACAATGAAAGCTTTACTTGTAAAGCTATGGGTAAAGAACAAGAAGATTTTAAGCAAAAAGAAGATTTTACTATATTTGTAAATAATGCAAAAGATATTTATATAGAATCAATTAGTAGTGGTCGTAGGTATTCTGTTTTATTCTGTCATTAAAACTTATATCATTTTAAACAATTGAACACTATAAACCATAATCAAATATTTTTAGTTATAAATGACAAATTAAAACATAAAAGCACCATCTTGTGAAGATTTTTTTATTTAAAATATGCTATAATTTTAAATTAATTTTGTTTATTAGTATTTTCTTTAAGTTAGGAGTATATTATGAAAAAAGTTATTATGACTATTTGTCTACTACTAATTACATTTATGTACGCAAATCAACCTGCCATATTATTTATCCAACAACACAAAGATATAAATGCTCCAAAGTACACGAAAAGTAAAATATCAACTAAATTAGATATTTTAGGTGAAGTTTTTAAAGCTCATAAAGAACTTGGTTTCACACTTGATAATACTTTTTTAAAGAAAGCGGTAAATTATATAAATGCTCAAGATAGCAATACTTCATTTGTACAAGCAAATAAAATACTTCTTAATAAAAAATATGATTTTTCAACTAAGGCAAAAGCTGGTAACTTATTAGCCTTTGCCAATGAAGATGGTGGCTATGGAGATTTAAAAGCTCAAAGCTCAAGTATTATAAATACTGCATTAGCTTTAAAAGCATTAAGCTTTACAGATAAAAATGAACCAATTAAACAATCTATAAATTTTTTAATCTCCAAACAAAGAACAGATGGTTCATGGGGTGAAAATGATAAAAAAGACAGTATTTATCTTACTTCTCTTTGCTTAAAAGCTTTACAACTGTTTAAAAACCAATACAATCTTAATAGCTATATCATAAACGCTCAAAATTATCTTAAAAACAATCTTTCCAATGATTTAGAATTACATGTAAAAGCACAAGTTTTATTAGCTCTTATCCCATTGGAGCAAGATAATAGTTTTTATAAGCCATATATTGATTATATAAAATCCTTACAGTTACCAAATGGAAGTTGGGAGAATGATTTATATACTACTGCACTTGTTTTGAGAGTATTGAATCTAGCTTCTAGTCCATTTTCCAATCCAGACTTATGCGTTTTAAAATCAAAAGTTATTGATGCTGACACCAACACTCCTTTAGATGGTGTCATTGTAAAGATTCAAAGTAAAACTAAATCATTTGAAGCAAAAACTGACAAATCTGGTTCTTTTGTGCTTAAGAATGTGTCAAAAGATAATTATATTTTAAAAGTTATTTATAAAAACTATATACCTTTTGGGGCAAATTTGCAAGTGAGCAAAAAAATAACCAATTTAAACACAATTAGGCTCGAAAGAAAAACTAACTCTATGGTTTCAATACTCAAGGGAAATATAAGTGATGAAATCAGTGGTGAGGTTATAGATGAAGTTCAAATATCTTTAGGGGATTTTAAAGTCCTTAGTGATGAAGAAGGAAATTATGTAATAAATAATATTCCGCAAGGAGCGTATTTACTAAGTATCCACAAAAAAGGATATGCCCCAATAACTCAAAATATCCAAATCGAGCAAACAACTGTACTTAATTTTAATGCAAAACTAAAAAGACTTGATTTAGCAATAAATGCTAAGATATATGGGAAAATAGTTGACGAACTCTCTTTAGTGCCTCTTGAAAATGTTGAAATAAACCTAGTGTCAAACCAAAATACAATATATAAAACAAAGCCTGATGGAAAATTTACATTTGAAGATGTTAAAAAAGGAAATTATACTTTAAAAATAAATAAAGATGGTTATTATGGACTCTATTCAACTTTTAACATTAAATCTTCACAGACTATTGATTATGGAATAATAAAGCTTAAAAAGGTGGATTCTCAAGGTGAAAAATTTGCCACAGTTACTGGAGTAGTTAGTGATATTTACACGAAAAGGCCAATTTCAAATGCTAAAGTAAAAATTGCCAACAAACAAATTTTAACATCTGCTGATGGAAGTTTCTATCTAGCAAATATTCCAGCTGGTAAGACAGCTTTAAGCATTAGTAAAAATGGTTATGTCTTAAAAACAGATATACTTACATTGGCTTCAAAAAATATTTTTATCTATTCTCCTGCCCTAACACCATCAAATGAAAATTCAATAAAACTTTTTGGTACAATTTTAGATGCCACTTCTTATGAGCCTTTAAGTGATGTAAATATTAGCATAAACTCAAATAAGCATACTTTTACAAATACCCAAGGATATTACTATTTTGATTCTTTAAAAAATGGCGAACTAAATATCACTATAAGTAAAAATGGATATGAGAGTATAAGCTTATTAAAACAAGTTTTAGATGAAAATATAGAATTTTCTGTTAATTTGCAAAAAATATCAGATGGCATCCAAACAAGTTCTATACACGGAAAAGTTGTAGATGTGGCAAATGACAAACCATTAAGCAATGTAGTAATATCCATAGAAGGTACCAATGTTTCTAGTGATATTAACGGAAGTTTTAAAATAGACAATATTGAAACTAAAAAAATAGTCCTAACACTAACAAAAGAAGGCTACAAAGATGTATCTACAACTATTATGCTTAATAGCCCTCAAGTGGTAGATTTAAATAAGCTCTACATGAGAGCAATAAATACAAATTTAAAACCTGATATTGTAGTAAGTTCCATAGACACAGCAAATCTAACTATTTCACAGCAAACACTTAAAACTGTGGGAGATTTAAATATTTCAGTATCCAATAGAGGAAATGTACCTACAAATGCTTTTAGTATTATGGCGTTTTATGATACAAATAAAGACGGAAATTATACAAACCAAATTGATACAATTCTTGCAAGCAAAAGAATTTTAAAACCTCTTTATGAAAAAGAGACCACGAACATAAGTTTGCATATAAATTCCAAATCTGATTTTTATGAGCAACCCATTTATGTTTATGTGGATTTTAAAAATGAAAATATTGAATCAGACGAAAATAATACTTATTCCACTGCAAAATCTTGCGGAGGCAAGAAAGGAAATATTGATTTAGGAGTTTGCTTTGATTACTCTGGAAGTGTGGGTTATTTGGCAGATTTACAAAAACAAGGTCTAGTACAAGCTTTAAAAGATGCCGATAAATTTCCAAGAGATGGCTCTGTAAGACTTACCATAATGACAGCATACAACAATACATACTTGGAGCCAACAACCATAACACAAGACAATGCCCAAAGCATAGCAGATAAGATAAACAATACTTACTTTGATGGGGATAGCTATGTAGATGATTGCTTGAGATATATGGCAGATAAATTATCTTTACTGCCAGAGCAAAGTAGCTATAAAGCTGTTACTCTTTCAGGAGATGGATATTGGGGTGGAAGCATAGCTTACAATAGAGATTATGCCATTTCAAAAGGAATAAATGTTATTGATGCTATAGCGGTTGGTAGTGGAATTGACTATTCAACTTTGAATACTATTGTATATCCTCAGCCCTCAGGTGGAGAGTTTGGAAAGGTTTATAGGGCGACCTCAAGCGAAGAAGTATCGCAATCTTTACTTAAGGTATTTAGAAAACAAACAAAAATTTCAGACCTTACTATAGGTAAATTACAAATCATTGATAACGGAACTGATAAAAATATTTCCATAAAATTTGTAGCAGCAAATGCAGGATCAGCAGATATAAAAAATCCTATCAAATTTTCTATCTATGAGGGCAATCCAAAAGAAGATGGAGTGCTTTTAAAGCAAAAGGTTTTGGATCATAAGTTATCTTTTGGAGATTTTATTGATATTCAAATAGATAATATCGCTTTACAAGAAGGCGGTAGTCTTTATGTGGTTGGCGATGCAGACAATGCGCTTATAGAATGTACAAAAGAAAACAATGTTATAAGTTCCATCATAAATGCTACTACAACTCTAGGAAATATAAAAGCATATACGGATAAATTAACTTACGAGAATAATGAAAGTGTAAAATTATCTGCAAACATTACAAATCCTGGAAGATTAAGCTATGAACTTTTAGCTTCGCTAACCATTGAAGATGTAAATGGCAATGTAATAAAAGAATTTTCTTTACAAAGCTTAGGAGTTTTAAGCTCAAAAAAAAGTAAGAGCATAAGTGAAACTTGGAAAATAGAAAATATACTTTCAGATAAGTATATCTTAAAAGCCAATTTATATGATAAAAATCATAAGTTAATCTCAAGCGATAAAACATCATTTTTTATAAAAACCGATGTAGTTAAAACGGCACTTTTAAATATAGAGTTAAATAAATATATCTATAAGCCTAATGAAGAAATAGAACTTCAAAATACAATTCATAATTTGGCTAAAAATATTATACTTAAAAACACAACTATAAGTGTAGATATTTTTCATGATGGTACAAAAGTAAAATCTTTTATGCTAAATCCACAAGACATTATGCCTTTAAGTTTTACTCAAATCTTTAAAACTTTTACATTTAATACCATTGGTAACTATACATTAAAAGCTACTTTAAAAGACAAAAACAGCACAGTGCTTTCTAAAGCTCAAACTAGTTTTAAAGTGGTTAAAGATATTTTTTATGATATAAAGGGTAGCGTAAGCGCAAAACATCACATCATAAAACTACAAGATAGCCAAAAATGCACATTTAAGATAGTAAACTTAAGTGATAAGCCTAAAACTCTAACCATAAAAAAACGCATTTTTTCACCACAAAATAATGAAGATATTTACATACAAACACAAAGTGTTAATATAGATAAAAATGGTTCATTTATGAGTTTTAAAGAGTTCGGTACAAATTTACTTAATCAAAAAGAGTATATATGCTTACTTGAAGCCAAAGAAAAAGATACTTGGCATACTTTAGCTTATGATGGCTTTAGTGTGAAAAAATCTTTTGAGTTTGATATAAAAATGTCAAATAAAAGTAAGTATCTTATCTTTATAGGCAAAAGATTTTCAAATATCATTGATTCAAATGGAGCAAAAAAACAGAGTCTGATACAAGAGTTTAAAAAGCTTGGCTACTCGTTTAAAATAGTAACAACAGCCAAAGAGTTTACAAAAGAGTTTAGAAGTGGATACTATAACTCTTATATTTTATTCTCAAAAACTTCCTTGCTTTCAAGAAGAGTACAAAGAGAGTTAGCTAATGCAGTATATATGGGTGAAAATTTATTTATCATAGGCGAACATAACCTAAATAGCTCTTTTATAGAGTTAAAAGCAGGGGTAAAATATTCAGGCTATAGCGTTATTTCAAATAGATGGATAAAATTTGATGACGAATTAGTGCCGCTTTATTATACTTACTACACAGTTGCACCAAAATTTGATGATATCACAACTTTAGTAAAATTTGAAGATACAAATAAAACAGCAATTTCTCTTAAACATTATGGCAAAGGAAGTATAATTTTTAGCACATTTAATCTTTTAGGTTATCACCCTTTAAAACAAAAATTTCCTAAAAAATTGCTAAATAATCTTTTAAATAAAGCCAAACCCATAAATAGTACCAACTTATATTCATTTACAACAAAATTAACAAATCTTGCTAGAAAGATAGACGGAGTTGTAGAAACAAGCGTGGATAATGTAAAAATCCTACATGCAAACAAAGGAAAGATAGATAAAAATACCATTACTTGGAAATATAATTTTAAAGACCAAAACAGCACCTCTATGACATTTTGGGTTTATCTAAACAAAACAGACATCTTGCATGTAAAAAATGATATCTTTATAGATGGTAAACTTTTTAAAACATATAAAAATGATTTTGAAATAAAAATGCAATCTTTGTCAATAGAAGATATTTTAACAAAAGTTTCAAAAGAAAAAAACAAAGATTACAAATGGATAAAGTATCTACTAAAAAGAGCAAAGGCAAAAGAAAGTATAAAACACTATAGTTTTTGCGTCTATTATCTACTTGAAGCACAAGACATACTAAACCAAATAAACACACCAAAAGCAAAAACTTACCTTAATGAAATATCAATCATCATAAAAAACTTATCAAGGCACATAAAATGAAACCTACATCCCCAATCCAATCCTTCCAACAAGCAACAAAGATTAAAAGATTTTTCACATTTACCCTTAGTTTTATATTAATATCCCATATATTTTTTACTCCAGCCTTTGCTAAAGGCGTAGAAGTCGTTAAGCAAAAAAACAGTCTTTATGTAAAAAATGCCTCAATAAGACTAAGTAAAAACCTAAACGAAATAGATATTTTACTAAAGAGTAAAAACATAGATAAAGATAATCTAAAAACCCTTTTAGATTATATAAACAAAGATGAAAAACTAGTCTTAAAAGAGTTTGAGTCTGAAAAACAAAAGCTAATCTTTTCTAATATTTCAAACACAATACTATCTCGCCATGAAAAAGTAGTAAAACATTTCAAAGCCAATATGCAAAAAACCAAAGAAAAAGCAAATGAAGTTTTACAAGAAAAAGGAGTGTTTAAAAGCATAAGCTCTTTTTTTAACTCAAACAGCATAAATGAAAAAGATATAATAAAAAATGTAAATTCTTTAAAATTCACAGAGTCTTCACAGCCTCATGAGGATAAATTACCTACTCAAGTTATCCAACCAAATCCAAACAATAAACCAAAACTTAAAAAACAAGATTTTACCCTAAGTGGACTTCATTCAACTCCACTTGTAAAATACGCAAGTTTAAGC
>PDWI01004114.1_pt1 | contig 19845 bp, 17 predicted proteins | sample 1430891 | NCBI WGS metagenome assembly PDWI01 (sample SAMN01162508, study PRJNA174530) | Oral metagenome, whole genome shotgun sequencing project. | biome: Marine environment; feature: Marine mammal; material: Swab sample of the gingival sulcus; isolation source: swab sample of gingival sulcus...
TTTTACAATAGAGAGCAGTTTTTTTAAAGGCTGTTCTCTTATTTTTTTTTGCATACTAAAAGGGCTATTGCATTAAATATTTCTTAATGCAACAGCCCCCTTTTTTCTACTGTTCTATTTTTAAATACATATTTTATGTTACCATTGAATATAGTGATAATAATGTATTTTCTGAAACTTCTCTTGATGTAAGAATCTATGGTGAGTTATTTGTGTGCCAAGACATCTAGCAACATTTCACCCAAAAGCCGTTCACGATATTACTGGCGTAATATCTCCACTACGGTTGATTCTTTTGGGTTGAAATGTTGCTAAAGATGTCTAGCCTAAGATTGTTTCAAAAGGTTTTAATTTTTCATTATTAAATAAATTTATAAGCTGAGAGTTGCGATGAACGAGTGTTTGTATATACGCGTCTGTCGATCACCAATCATCCTCCTTCTTATTAATTTTATTTCTCTTCGTTGTAGACAAAATAATACTTTCCTTTATCATTATTATCAGAATTGCAAGTGTATACTATGTTGTCATCTTTAAAATAGTATTTTCCAATAGTTGGTGTAGACAATTTTGTGTTCCTGTCTTTTATGGGATTATCTACCATTTTTTCTTTTCCTGTTTTTAAATCAACAATTTTAAGTTTCAACCTCTTTCCATCAGATACGCCAAGTAACACTTTATTTTCCTTTTTTGAAATTTCACCTGTTTCAATAGTTTCATAACTTGAGATTTCTTTTAGTAACACAAGATTGTTTGCTTCATCAATGCTGTATAATCTAGATTTATCATGGCTAGGATTTACTGTCAATAAGTAATTCTCTACTGTGGATAGTGTGTAAATGAAATCCTTTGGGATATCTAATTTGGTCTTATTACCCTTAGTATCACAAACAACGTATTTTGGTTCTAAATTGTCATCAGACGTTGCCATCATGTATATAAATCTGTCATTATCAATCCACCAACTTGTCGTTAGATAGGAAGTTTCTAAAAGGTCACTTATGAGTATAGTTTCTTCATTGGTGTTTATATTTTTTAACACGATGGAATACCTATTATCAATGTTTTTAGATAATTTATTTTCCTTATCAATATAGTGTTTAATGAAAAAATCTCTATTGGTATAAAAAATGCCAAAATTTCCATCTGGTGATATTCTTGGATCTAAACACCATGTGAGATATGCATTTTGTCGCTCTGCGAGACTATAGTATTTAGCTTTAGACTTCCCTTTGTAGTTTTGGTTCACCCTAAAAGTAGGAATCTCCTTTACTGTATAGCTATCTAAATTGTCAAGTTGTGTCCAACCATCATTTAAAGTGATGGTAGTATTGTTTGGACCGCCATCAGTGTTTTTAACTTCTTTGTTTTGGTAAACTGCTCCTAGTACTAGTACTAAGCCTAGTAGTATAGTGGCTGTTTTTTTATTCATTAACTTTTTTCTCCTGATTTTTCCTTAGATTTTATATCAATATGCTAATGATAAGCACTTTTATAATTAGTTGAATTTGATGTTGCAATTTAGGAAAAATTAATCGCAATAAAACATGGCATAAAATTTGCCAAGAAAAAAGCTGTTGCAATGATTATTACAACAGCTCCTTTTAATAACTTGATTATACGAAATACTTACCAATAGCATATAAGAATCCAGCATATATTGCTGCAAAGACCAATATTACAATTAGGTTTCCAATTTTTGCTGGTTCAGCATATGATGGGTAAGGTTTTATTCTCTTGTATTTTTCCTTTGGTGGAAGTATTAAGTCAAGTACAAAAAGTCCAGCCTGAATGCCAAGAAATAGAGGAAATAATTTTTTTATGTACTCTAAACTGTTTGTCACTATATTTGAAAAAGTAGCCTTATCCATAAGTACTGTGACTAAATCTTCTGATAGTACGTATTTTACTGCTGCATATATTACAGAGAAAATTGCTGCAACGACAAACCACTTCATCCAAACTACATAAGTATTTTTGTTAAACCTACCCTTAGATAGGAATAGATAACCCAACAATCCAGTTAACTTGCCAGAGCTAGTGCTGTATTTTTTTACTTCTATTGATTCAATATCGCCAGCCCCTATTCTGTATAGAGCGCTGTCAATTTCAAGTAGCATAGTTTCTTTTGAATACTTTGCAAAATTTAGATAAGCGTTCTTTTCACCGAGGTTAACACCATCTAAATATATCACTTCTCCACTTTTTAAACCAATATTTAGCGCGTATGTATATTTATCCTCTTCGTGCTCTAATTGGTCTATAATGCTATTCCTAATAATCATAAATACCTCCGAGTTCTTTCCATACATACATTATACACAAATAAGCGAATATATCAATAAAAAAGTGCTTTGTAATCTGAATTTTATATCTTTTTATATTTTTTTATCACCCGTCAGAATGTGTTAGTATAGGGTTATTTTGAGACCTTTATGCCTAAATTTGTTAAAATATAAAATATATGTACTGATTATAAAATAATTCATAAGGAGAAAAAATGGTTGAACTATATCCAGCAAGGGGGTATAATGTCTACTGTAAATAAAGCCTGACAATTCATAATACAAATATAGCAAACGTTTATGCCATAAATTAATGTGAATTTGTCTTGTGGGTATTGGCATAGGCTAAGAGTTTAAGTAAACGGTATTGATTTTACTTATAAACAGTTATTGAATTAAGGTGATAAGGAGAGAAAAATGAAGAAAAAAGCGTTAATTCACAACATGATTGCATTGTTACTCTGTGCGACATTGCTAGTTGTCAATGTACCTGTTTTAGCAGATAAAGCACCTCTAAAGCAGAATGTGATGAGTCCTTGGGCAATTGCAGAAGTTTATAATGCAGAGACAATGGGTTTGCTTCCAGATATGTGGGTTGCTGTGTTAAATGATTATACAAAGCCAATCACTGGAGAAAGGGCAAATGAACTATTGTCAGTAAGTAATGATAAGTTATCAGGATTAGGATTAAAAGGCGCAAAAAGTTCAGCAACTTTTACATTAACAGGCGAAGTTAATAGAGAACAATTTGTGGAAGCGGTTTATGCACTTCTCACTCAATATGAGCCAGATCAGAATAACGATAAAGTTGCTTATTTGACAGATAAAAGTATTATTAAAGGTGATGGTAATAGCTTAGTGTTAAAAAGAGCTTGCTCAGAGCAAGAAGCGTTAATCATATTAGCGCGTTCTGTTCAGTATATCTATGATGCTAATGAGCTTGGTGGTAAGGGATTTGCTTGGACTATTAAGAATAAGGAAAACACTGTTCATTTACTAGGTTCTGTGCATCTTGCAAATGCAAGTGTTCATCCATTTAACAAGAAATTACGTAATGCATTTGTTAAGGCAGATAAGTTGGTGATGGAGATTGATATTATAAAAATGGCACAGAATCAAGCACAGGCTATGAGTGCTTATGTCTACCAAGATGGCACAACACTTGAGAGTCAAATTGGAAAGGATAACTATGAACTAGCTAGTCAGTTTCTTCAGTCAGCAGGTATAAGTATAGATTTATTCAAAAATTATAAGCCTTGGGCTTTTAATATAGTGTTACAGCAGATTAAGGAAAATACTGTTACTACTAAGAAAGCGAATTTGAAAATTAATGCAAAATATGGTATTGATATGTGGTTTAATAATGTTGCCTATTTGATGCAAAAGCCAGTTGTAGAGCTAGAAACAGTTGAATCACAAATTGCATTATTTGACTCACAAAAAAAAGAAGACCAAGTAGCTGAACTTGAAAAAACTTTGCAAGATGTAAACAATGAAGAAGAAACAACGGAGATGATGAAGACAATAGGGGATATTTTAAAGACTTGGAAAAATGGCAACAGGGATGAATTTTTGAAGGTTTTTGATGTAGAAAAACTAGAAGAAACAGAATTTGGTAAGAACTTACTTGAAGATCGTGATAAAGGAATGGCTGATAAAATTGATGCTATGCTGAAGGAAGATGGAAAGAACACATATTTTGTAGTAGTGGGTTCAGGTCATTGTTTTAGTAAAACTAATATACGTAAGCGCTTGGAAGAAAAGGGATATACAGTATATAACTTCTATGAGTAGTAAGTAGAAATAGAAAAGGGGCAGAAGGAGATGCCCTTTTTTGTTGCTCATTACTTGTCTAATAAACTAGGTACATGGGCTAATGAAGCTTGCTTCAGACTATATACTAACATCAATTACTTAGTTCTGAAGAGAGTACCTTCACGGAAAAGTAAACTTTTCCGTTCCGTCGACCGCTTCGCTTCTAATAGATAATGACTTATAATATCATAAATATGAGCAAGCTCATTTTATGAATTAAAAGCCATTATCTGCTCTCTTCTTGAGTTCCGAAAATGACAGCGTGGGACATAGCTATTTCAGGTCAAGAATTTATGCGGTGGCAAGGAGTATGGCAAAAACACCTTAGTCATATACTTATCTATGATTTGTTGGTTTAGTATTTTTCAGCTTAAGATTTTGCGTGATAGCCTGAAGCATAAAGCCCATGACCGAGAGGCACATGGGCTAATGAATTTCAGCTTGAGATTTTATGTATACATATAAAGTTTTTGTCCACGCTAGATTCCTACGTCACTCCTAACGTCGTTTCTCTGAATGACAGCGTGGGACATAGCTATTTCAGGTCAAGAATTTATGCGGTGGCAAGGAGTATGCCAAAAACACCTTAGTCATATACTTATCTATGATTTGTTGGTTTAGTATTTTTCAGCTTAAAATTTTATGTGATAGCCTGAAGCATGTAGTTGCCGACCGACAGGCACGTACCATAGTGTACGTAAGTTAGGCGGCAACTACTCGCGACAGAGCTAGCGCGTAAAAGGTTAAGTTGAAAAAAATTAGAATAGGGTTGGTTCTTTAACGTCCACCCCAAACGCCTCTACTGCTCTTGTAACAAGGTCTAGTCTGATATCTCTTTCTCTCTTAGCTGATTCCTTAGGGTTACCTACAGGATAAGGGATAGCAACTGTTGGTACAATTCTATTTGCGCCAACAGATTTAGAAATTGTGATGATAGTAGCCATGTGAACTACAGGAATTCCATAACGCTCGATTTCTTTAACAATCGTTGCACCGCAACGAGTACAAGTTCCTCAAGTAGAAGTTACTATAACAGCATCTACGCCACTATCGTATAGGTCTTTACCTATTTCTACACCAAATTGGATGGCGTTGCCAACGGCAGTACCAGTACCAGTAGTTGTGTAGAACTTATCGTGTACACTGCCAATTTTTCCAGCTTTTTCAAATTCTCTTAAGATGTCTAGTGGTACTATTCTATCAGGAATTTCATTGACATATACAGGGTCAAATCCGCCGTGAATTGTGCAGAAATCGTTTTCTAGGTTATCTCTACCAGTGATATCGTAGCTCCCCCATTTTCTAGCAGAAGCTGACTGTATCTTGTCTGGGTTTCCTAGAGGTACAAGTCCACCAGTAGTTACTAGGGCAAATTTAGCCTTAGATAAGTCGTCTATTTTCTTGCCAGGCTCTACTTTATCAAATGTAGGCATAGGCATTTCAGTTTCAAAAGGTTTTTCGTTTAGTCTGGCAATAAGCATTTCAACAGCTCTCTGTGAGCCAGTCTTTTCAACTAATATTGTCTTTCTCTTTCCTTGCATGAAGTAGTTGTCTTCTTCTGGTGATAGTTCTTCACCCTTTACAAGTTTGTTTACTACATTAGCCATTTTAGGTAGTGCTTTTCTCATGTCAGCAGCTGAGTTCTTTGTCTCTACTATGTATGCATTTAATTTAGCCATTTCAAGACCTGGATTTTCTTCGTAACAGCCAGAAACTACAGGGATGCTGTATTTTTCAGCTACATGGTTAGCAAGCTCTCCGCAGGCAACGCCATATCTACCAGCATTGAATGATGGTCCAGCAACTAGTATATCAATATGGTTTTTTGCAAATACATCATCAATGAATTTTAGAGCTTCTTCTTTATTTTCATTAAAGAAGTTATCGCCACAGATTATTGTTCCTATTACTTCTGCTCCCTCAAGCATTTCAGAAAATGCTTCTGCAGGGCCTATTTTATCAGTGCTAAAAGTTGGTGCATAGCTTGCCTTTTCTTCTCCACCAATTTGACCAAAGAATTGGTTTAAGTAGTATAATACTTTCATTATTTTATCCTCCCTGAACCTCAATTATTTCTCGTTTATTGTAGCGTTGTGGTAGCCAATTTCTGAAGTTGAGCCAATTACTGCATTTAGCTCCATGATGATGCTACCATCTTCTTCGTTGTAAGCACCTGCCCAGCCACCAGCTAAGTTTTCGATAGCTTTAGGGTCGCCAAGTATTTTATCTGCCTTTTCCATTTTTACAACGTGACTGACGTTACCTGTTGATACTACAGCTACTGCGCTTTCTGATGTATCTGCTAGAGGTTGGCTATCGCCTTCCCAACCAGCACATTCATCTGTAACTAGTACTGTTTTGATTCCTGATTTTTCAAGTCTTTCACATATCATTAATAGGTCAGAGTCAGGGTTTCCATATCCTTCTTCACTGACGATTACGCCATCAGCGCCAAGCATTTTACAGAGTTTTGCTGTGTAGTCGCAAGTTCTGAATTTACCAGTTAGTGTTGTAAGTTCAGGTGTGATGACAACGCCAAGGAAGTTGATGTCTTTTCCGTGTCTGTCATAGAGGTCAAGAACAAGTGGGTTGTTTTGGTGTTGGTATGTAGTGATTTTATCACAGGCAGCAACACAGTTACCACTGATGACTGCACCATCAATTTCTTCGTTTGCATGTAGAAGTGTAGGTAGGATTTGTCCAGAGTTTACACCATAGATGTATCCGTCGTGGAGTAGTCCTTGAGAGATGAGCATCTCTACGTAAACAACCTTTGGTAGGTTTGGGTATTTTGCAGTTTCTTCAAAGATGCTGCCCATTTCATATATTTTTTCTTCGTATTCAGTGACATCAGCAGAAATTTTGCCCACGTATTCTGCTGCCTTTAATCCGACTTCTCTAACAGTCTTTTCGTGTTCATGAGAGCTCAATCCCTCATCAACAGTGATGTCTACAACAATATTTAATGTTTTAGAGAATGGTGTCCATTTAGCGCCTTCGCCCCACATGTCAATTACACCTTCTTGGAAGCCTACAATATCGCCAATAGTGACAATTGCAGCTCCGTCAAAAACATTGACAATACCTTGGCCAGCTTGGTGTGCTTCTCCAGTAACAGCAGCAAAATATGAGTCCTTTGTACCGACTCTATAACGAGGTTCAATGACGTCCTTTACAGGGATGATTCTAGTCTTTTCATTTGGCTTAGCAACATCAATCTTAATGTCCTTAACATTGACAATTTTCTTCATTTCTTGGATGAGCATGTCCTTATTTACAGTTAAAACGCCATTAGCGAAACTGTTTTCTGCACCAAGAACGACATCGTTTACTTTGATTTTTCTTAGTTCTAACTTCATATTTTTCCTCCTGTTAAATATGACTATCAGAGACTTGAAGGCAGTGCCTTCTGCGATGGTTTATAAACTACAAGTATGGACTATTGATGTCATGTAGTTATAGACTTCCATATGCAGTAGTTAACAGTGTTAGATCAATCTGCATGTAATCTTCTTTGTTCTCATAATCAGGCTTTCTCTCGCCCATTGTGAGATTGTATTTTTCAATAGCAGATTCAATAATTATAATCGATTTTTCACTTGGATTATCGGTATCAATAATGATACTTCTTATAGGTGAAAACATCATCCTAATGCTGGCTGGAAGGGGATGCTGAACAATTGATGCACCTAAATGAGCGTAGTCTCTTGCACTTATTAAGACATCAATAAAATCTCCATCTATAAATTCTGTATTAGGATATGCTTCTTCCACCAGCCTGTTATTTGTTAAAATCTTATACAATACAACACCTCTTTTCAATCGCATTATACTTGTTTTTTTATTGTATTTCAAGTGTACTTTAGTTCGAATATTTTAAGATTTTATAACAAAAAATGTTGCAGACGTTTTAGAGCAAAAAAAACCACACTAGAACGCGTGATATCTAGTGTGGATTTAGATATGGTTGTTTATATTAACAAACAATTTTTCTATAGCATTTCGCCTTTTATTTTTTCTACAAAGTCATCGATGTGTTCTCTTGCGTACTCTTCTGCCTTGTCTTCATCACCGTCTTCTATTGCTTGAACTATTAGGTTGAATGTTCTGGTAAATATTTTCATGTCATCAAAGTAAGAATCGCAGTAGTGCCACAGTCTTTCACTGTGCATGTGCAGTCTTTCAAGCTCTTCAGAAAGCCAGACATTTTTGGCACTTTTGGTAATTATTTTGTGGAAGAGTTCGTCATCTCTTATTGCCTTTTGATAGTCGTCAATATCTTCATAGGAGTTTAGTCTGTTTATAATTGTCTTTAACTCTTCAATGTCCTCTTTTGAAATTCTTGTGACAGCTAGTCTTACAGCATAGGGGTCAAGTATTCTAGTGAGCTCAAATAGTGATTTCATCTTTAAAAAGTCAATTTGTGTGACCTGTACGCCATATCGTGGTACAATTTTTAGTAAGTCTGCAGATTCAAGCTTTTTAAATATTGTCCTTATTGGTGTTCTGCTTACATTGAATTCTTTTGCTAAGTCTATTTCGTTTAGAATGTGTCCTGGTTCATACTCTAATGTTACTATTCTATTTTTTAGTATTTCATATATTTCTTCACTTGTCATCTTTGCCATTATATCCCTCCCGAATTATGGAAATTATACCCTAAACAGTTAGAAAAATAAACCCTATATCTCAAATAAAACGAATATATTTATTTAAAATCCATGATATGTTGTAGTGAAAAAGGTTTATACTAATACCATTTTAAAACATCTATCTGTCATTCAGAGGCCAGGAAACACTATACAAATCATTCAAAAATATTAAGACTTCACGCCTTCGGCTCTGAGTAACAATATTTTTGTGATTTGTATAGTGTTTCAAGCTGTGGAATCTTAGATAGATGGTATGATTATAGATTAGTATTAGTTTAACAGTTCTTTCTCCTTTTTGACAAAGGGGATGTAAATCAGTAGTGATATGATAAAGGTGAGTACATCCGCTGAAAATTGTGCGTAGATAACTCCTGTTTGCATGAAAATTCTTGATAGTATGCTGATTGATGGTATTAGTAAGATACCCTGCCTAAGAATGGATAGTATTAGGGCAACTCTTGCATTGCCGATAGCTTGGTATACGACTGCAATCGTGTTTGATACAGCAGTAAAGGACAGCCCATAAGCCATTGCTCTTATTGTTTTGTATCCATATATGAATACAAGTTTTTCATCTGTGAATGCGTACATGATTGGCTTTGCCAATATAAATAAAAGGATTGTACTTACAAATGCACCTATAAAGGTGACTTTCATGCCGTGTTTTTGTGCCCTTAGAAGCCTCTTTTTGTTTTTTGCGCCAAAGTTGTAGCCGACAATAGGTTGTAGTCCTTGTCCCATGCCAAATATAAAGAACAGTGGCATACCTGCTACTTTGATGGCGATACCCATAGCTGATAGAAGAGGCTCTCCACCAGTCATCATTGCGCTACTGTTTAGTACGCCCATGGCAATACTGAAGAGTATTTGTCGGAAGAATGTTGGCATACCGATTTTTAGCACTTCTTTATATATTTCTAAGTTCAATCTAAAGTAGCTAAATCCCAATCTTACTACTGTCTTATGACGTAGGTAAAATTGTAGCAAAATACTTACTGAAACAGCCTGAGATATAATCGTTGCCATGGCTGCACCTTTTAGACCTAAATCTAATACAAAGATAAATATGGGGTCTAGAATGATGTTTAGAATAGTGCCTGTGACCATGCCCAGCATAGAGAATTTTGCACTACCTTCAGCTCTAAGGGAATTATTTAATATCATGCTTGTTATGACAAATAGACCACCAATGATTATGTAGAAGCCGTAGTCAATAGCGAGGTCAATGATACTGCCATTAGCGCCAAATAATACGACGATATCTGATAGAAAGAAGAGACCTGTGCTAACGTATATAAGGGCAACCACTATTCCTGTGATGAGGGAAGTAGAGAACACGGTGTTTGCCTTTTCTTTATTACCGCTACCTAGAAGTCTTGATATATAACTTCCTCCACCTATACCTAGAGCTAGTCCTATGGATGAAGCAATCATCATGACAGGAAAGAGTACTTGGATAGCACCTGCTCCTCGCCAGTTCCACATTGATATAAACATGGTGTCTGCAATGTTGTAAAGAGCCATGACAATAAAGGAAATGATTGCTGGTAGTGATAATTTCATCAGCGCCTTTGGTATTGGCATATCTCTGAGTATGTGTATTCTCTTATCTTCCATCATCTCTCCTAAAATCATTTAGTACTTGCAGTACATCATCTAAATTTGTCATTCTGTTTATTTGATTTTTTAAAGCGGCTGAATTTCTTATCCCCTTTAGGTAAAAGGCAATGTGCTTTCTCATCTGTAGCATGGCATTTCTCTCGCCTTTTTGATTTTTCATCATAAGTGCTTGGCGTTTTATATCGCTTATTCTCTCTTTGTAGCTATATTCTTTTGTGTAATTCCCAGTACTTAAATAATCAGCTATCTGTTTAAAGAGCATGGGGTTTCCCCTTGCAGCTCTAGCTACCATGACAGCATCACAGCCAGTGACATCCATCATGTTCTTGGCTTCTTCTGGTGTGGTGATATCGCCATTTCCTATGACAGGTATGCTAAGTGCTCTCTTTACTTCATAGATGTGTTCTATGCGGGCTTTTCCAGAGTACATCTGCGCTCTGGTTCTCGCGTGTACAGCAATGAAGTCTGCGCCAGCATCTTCACATATTTTGGCAATTTCAACGACATTTATATTATCTTCATCAAAACCAAGTCTGAGTTTCACGCTCACTGGTTTATTGGAAGCTTTTTTGACAGCGCTCACTACCTCATAGACAAGCTTAGGTTTTTTCATCAGTGCTGAACCATCACCATTTCGTATGATTTTTTTCATAGGACAGCCCATGTTGATGTCTAAAAAAGCAAAGTCTTCTTTGTTGAAGACTTCTCTTGTTACCCTTGCCATACAGTCTGGGTCACTGCCAAACATCTGTATACCGATAGGTTTATCTGATTTATCAATTTCAAATAGCTCGTTTGTCTTTTGATTTTTATGGTCTATTGCCTTAGCACTGACCATTTCAGTGACAACAGCGCCTGCTCCATAATCAAGGCAGAGCCTTCGAAATGCTAAGTCTGTAAAACCTGCCATAGGAGCTAATATGGCAGAATTTTTAATCTCAAAATTAGCTACTTTCATTTTTGTTCAACCTATATATTTCGTAGAGACCAAATAAACTGAGGTCCTTATCGGTGATATCTATTGCATCCGTATAATCTGAAACAAGTTTTGAGAGTCCACCAGTAGCTAAAGTAAGAGTTTCTTCTGGTAGGTTTATTTCTCTCTTTATGTTTTTTACGATGTATTCAACAGCGCCAATTTCAGAGTTGATAATACCACTTCTTACGCTGTCTATGGTGTTTCTACAGACAAAGGTATCAGGACGTCTAAGTTCAACTCGCTGTAGTTTAGCGGCTCTGTTTGTCAGTGCCTCACTGCTGATTTTAATACCAGGCATGATGAGTCCACCTAAGTACCTCTTTTCTTTGTCAATGACACAAAATGTTGTTGCTGTGCCAAAATCAAGTATAATGAGTGGTGCGCCATACTTTTTGATGGCAGCTACAGCATTGATGATTCGATCTGCCCCCACTTCTTTTGGGTTGTCATATAGGATATTCAGCCCTGTTTTTATACCAGGTCCCACTATCATGGGCTGTATGTTAAAATACTTTTGGCAGAGGCTTGTCATGGTGTACATTATTTGAGGAACAACAGATGATATGATGATGTCCTCTACGTTTTCAAGTTTGTAGCTCTTGTGAGAAAAAAGCCCAAGAACAATAAAGGCAAATTCATCAGATGTCTTTGTTATATCTGTTGCTATACGTATTTGCTCCAATAGTTCTCCTGTCTCTTTGTCAAAGAGACCCAAGACCATTTGAGTATTTCCAATATCTATGGCTATTAACATATATTACTCCTTTTATTAAACAACAAATACTTTCCTAAATTTATATAGATAATTCGATTGAAAATGGACTTGTCATTCAGAGTCTATGAAACACTACAAATTATTCAAAAATATTAAGACTCCACGGATATTACCTTGAGTGTCGAGTCCCCTCACTCCGCTTCGCTTTATTCGGTCGTCCGCGTCGCGTCCAATATTTATAATTTTGTAAATATATCTATACAAGCAAGCTTGATGTATTATTTACTAATTATAGATGCTCGACACTTGGGTTTCGAAAGATGACAATATTTTTGTTAATTTGTATAGTGTTTTAAGACGTGGAATCTTAAGTCCATTATTATTGTCAAATAACCCTATAAATATTGAAAAATAAATTAATTCTAACAAATGTATATTTTATTAGTCTTCGGAAATTAAGTTAGTAAATTTTCTTTTCTGTCTTATTTAATAGTCTTTTTATATTGCTTCGGTGCATTGTTATGATAAACAGTCCCACTGCCAATGCAAGTACTGTCTTCTCTATACTATTGGTGAAAAACCACATGAGTGGTGAAATGCAGATTGACACAATTATTGAAGCAAGAGAGACATATCTGCTGAGCCATACTACAGTTGCAAATAGGACGAGTGCTGAAATGCCAACAGGTGGTGATACAAAGAACATCAGTCCAAAACCAGTAGCTGAGCCCTTGCCACCTTTAAATTTTAGCCATACAGAGAAGCAGTGCCCAATTATTGCTAGAAATCCCGCTATGACAGCACATTTTTCATCAAATAGATACAGTGCTATGTAATAGGCTATGCCACCTTTTGACGCGTCAAATACAGCTGTCAGTAAGGCATACTTAAAACCTGCTGCTCTGTATACATTGGTAGCACCACAGTTTTTGCTTCCTATTTCTGTAAGTATAAGACCTTTGAAAGTTTTTACTATGATGTATGAAAAAGGAATACTGCCAATGAAATATCCCAAAACAAAAGAAATTATGTAATTCATGTTCTATCCTTATCATTCTGACCTACTAATTTACTGGAAATTAGCATACCATTATTTAGGCTTTTTTACAAGTTTTTAGCTAAAATACTTGTGCTAGTAATTAAAAGTAGTTATAATATTATGAATGTGTTTTGGTTTAGGAGAAGAAAATATAATGGTAAAGGAAAGCAAAATTTTACATATTTTTTATGCTCTATCTATTAAATTGAAAGATGTTGTAGAGAAAAGTGTCATCATGGGTGTTCTTGGCACGCTGTTTTCAGGAATTTTCAACATCATTACCTCAAGTAGTATACTTGGCTTCTTTGCAGTGGAAAATAAAACGACTGCTACAATAAGACCGTTAAGTGAAGACAATGCTCTTCTTGGGGTATTGAGAGCCAGTCTTTTTGTAAGAGCGCTCGACTTTATCAATGTCTATTATGTCATTGAACATATTTATATAGTGAGTTTTATCTTTTTGCCTACTACACTTAGTGTAGTGCTTGGCTTTGTGGTTATATTGAATTCAATTTATAGGAGCTTTAGGGTAGGTTTTCGATTTAGCCTTACTCACATTCTTACCATGATGTTTGCAGTTATCTTGCTTTTGAGTGGGATTTTTGGACTTTATCCAAAACAGGCATACCTCATGATAGCAGTATATACCGTATATATATGGAGTGCTGTTTTGATGACAGCAGTACTCAATGATCGAAAAAAAATAGTTGCCATGACATATGGTGTTGTCTTTGCTGTAGCAGCAGCTTCTCTCTATGGATTTTATCAGTATGTTGTTGGTGTTGAAATTGATCCAAGTTGGGTAGATACCAAGATGTTTAACAGTACAAGTCGTATTTTTTCAGTATTTGACAATCCAAATGTTTATGGAATCTTCTTGGTTGCTACGCTTCCACTAATCATAGGTCTAGGACTAAGGGAAAAGAATCCGTTTCTAAAATTTATTTTCTTTGGTATTTTTGCTGCTGGTTTTGTCAATATATTCTTGACGATGTCTAGAGGCTCTATTATTGGAATAGCTGTTGCTGTCTTCTTGATGGCAGTATTTATTGATAGAAGATTTTTGTACCTTGCTATACTTCTGGTACTTCTATCCCCTTTTATACTGCCAGAATCTATTCTCAACAGGGTTATGAGTATTGGCAATCTCAAGGAATCTTCTTCTGCATACAGAATATCAATTTATGTAGCTACCATAAAGATGATAGGAGATTTTATAGTGGCAGGTGTTGGTCTAGGAAGTTTCAAAATGGTATTTCATAATTATGCATTTGCAGCATCTAAGTCCTTTCACGCCCACAATACTTTTTTAATGGTGTTTGCTGAAAATGGCATTATTGGATTTACGGTGTTAATAGCTCTTTTAATTAGTTTTACAAGGGATGTCTTATTTGCTGTAGTGAATACAAAATCGAAAGATAAGTTCTTGTTGCTTGGCTTTTTTGGCGGTATTTATGGTGTGAGCGTCCAAGCGTTATTTGAACATATTTGGCATAATTATGATGTGATGTTTCTATACTTTTTCCTTATACTTATTGCCAGTAGCTTAGCTAGGTCTTTCGTAAAAGAGGTTGTTCATGATTAAAGTAATGCAGGTGACAAGTGATAGCAATATAGGTGGTGCAGGTGTTGTTGTCAAGACAATAGCTGATAATATCAGTGAGGATATAAAGCTCTATGTTGTTGTACCAAAGGGTGCTGAGATAATATCAAGGCTTCCAAAAAGAGCGAATATCTCTGTAATTGAGGCAGATGGAATCAGTGATGTTTCTTTTTCAGTTCAAGGGTATCAGTCCCTTAAGAAGATTATAGAGGAGATAGAGCCTGATGTTGTACATGCTCATTCTTCTTTAAGTGCAAGAGTTGCTGCCAAACTACACTCTAAGGCTAAGATTATAAACACAAGGCACTGTGTTGAGCCACTATCTTCTAATATCGTGAAGAAGGTGGTAAAAAAGATAATAAATAATTACTTTAGTGATAAGATGATAGCTGTTAGTGATAGTGTGTGGGATAACCTCATAGAGTCTGGTGTTCCAGAAGAGAACATTGTCACTGTTTACAATTCAGTCAACAAAGTACAGAGGATGCCAGAGGAAGAACTGCAGATGGAGAGACAAAAATTATCTGTATCTGGAAAGACTGTCTTTGGCTATATCGGTAGGCTTGCTGAAGTGAAAAATCCACTTGCAATGGTTGATATTGCGCTTTCGCTAAAGAAGACAAGAGAGGACTTTATCTTCCTAGTGGCAGGGGATGGACCATTGATGTCAGAACTCAGAACAAAAATAAGTGACAATAAAGTAGAGGAGCACTTTATAGTACTAGGTCAAATCAATGATGTTTCTTGGTTTTACAATGTGATTGATGTGCTGGTAAACACCTCTTTTAGTGAGGCGCTTTCACTGGCTATACTAGAGGCAATGTCAGCCAAAAAACCAGTAGTATCCTTTGATATTGATTCCATATATCAGCTTGTTAGAAATAATGAAAATGGATACTTGGCAAAGTGCTATGAAGCAGATGATTACGCAGATAAACTGTTACGATTATTTGATGTTCAGCAGATAGAAATGATGGGTAATAAATCAGAAGAGATATTTGACCATGAGTTTGGGATGAAGGCATTTATAGACAAGACAGAAAAACTATATCGACTATAGTTGAGGAGGAAATATGAAAGTATTAGTTACAGGTGGTCTTGGCTATATTGGAAGTCATACCGTTGTGGAATTGATAGACCGTGGTTTTGATGTTGTTATAGCTGATAACTTGTCTAATTCTACTATTGGCGTATTAGATCATATTGAATTTATCACAGGGAAGAGACCGTGTTTTTACAAAGTTGACGTTGCAAAGTTAGATGATGTAATGGTTTTACTTTCAGAAGAAAAGATTGAAGCAGTGATTCACTTTGCAGGCTATAAGTCTGTGGATGAATCAGTGGATAACCCCCTTAAGTACTATGGCAATAACCTAGTTAGTTTGATAAGTGTACTTGAGTTTTGTTCATTGAAAGGGATAAAAAAGTTTGTATTTAGTTCTTCTGCGACAATATATGGGGACAATGAGCCACCACTGACAGAGGATATGAAGCTAGGGGAAACCATCAGTCCTTATGGGGAAACAAAGAAGATCTGTGAGAGAATTATAAGCGACTACTGCGTTGCAAATCCAGAATTTTCTGCTGTTTTGCTGAGGTATTTTAATCCTGTTGGTGCTCATGAGAGTGCAGTTATGGGCGAGTCGCCAAAGGGTGTGCCTAAAAATTTACTCCCGTATATCACAAAGGTTGCCAAGGGAGAGTTAGAAAAATTAAGTGTCTATGGAGATGATTATGAAACAGCTGATGGCACTTGTATCAGAGACTATATTCATGTTTGTGATTTGGCGTCAGCTCATGTAAAAGCAGTAGATTATGCCAAATTAGGTTGCAATGTGTTTAATTTGGGTACAGGTAGAGGGGTTTCAGTATTTGAGATGATTGATGCCTTTAATAAGGCAAATAATGTAACTATTCCATATGATGTAGTTGGCAGAAGAGCAGGCGATATTGCTGTGAGTTATGCCGACATTAGTAAAGCAAGAAATCAGCTTGATTGGAAGCCGTTAAAGACTGTTGAAGATATGGTAAGAGATGCATGGAATTATGAGAAGAATAAGAAGTAATAAATACTGTTTTTAAATGAAATATGTAGTCTAAGATTTCGCGCTTTGAAATAGTATACAGAATAACACAAATGCTTTTTAAAAACTACCTCCCTCATTGTCATTCAGAGGAGTGGAGCGACGTAGGAATCTAAGCATTTGTAAGTCTTTCGTATTTTATAGGTTTAGTAAGCAAGCTTGATATATATTTATATCATTAAATTTTGCTCCTTACTTGGCGCTTGAAAATGTCGGACTAAAGTTATTCGTTAGAAGTAGTATTAGTGAAATAAAAAATAGCAAGGGATAGAGATGTATATAGTTTTTGATTTGGAGTGGAACAACTTATTTTATGAACCTAGAAGAAGCGCCAATAAATCAGACATTGATTTTGCGGGAAGTGGTTTTGATGAGATTATTGAGATAGGGGCATATAAATTAGATAAGAATTTTAATGTGGTTGATACCTTTAATAGTTTGGTAAAACCCGTTGTCTATAGAAAAATGGCTCATGTTGTGAGGCGTATGACAGGCATTACTTATGATCAATTAGAAGAAGAGAGAAGCTATGAAGCAGTAATAAATGAGTTTATAAAGTTTTTGGGAAGGGATTATACCCTTGTCACTTTTTCTGATACGGATATAAGGGTGCTCTTTATAAACAACATGTTTTTTGGTGTGGATAACAAGAGGATAAAGTACAATAAGTATATAGATATTCAAGAAGTCTTTGTGAAGAGCACAGGGTTAAATCACAATGTTTCACTGTCAAAATCTGGTAGGATGCTTGGTTTTGATGTAGATGAGGATCATATGCATACAGCTCTTGATGATGCCAGTTTGACGGTAGATGTTATGAGAGAACTATCAAAGACTGTCAAACTCTCAAAAATGGTAAAGAATGCAAATGAAGAAGTACACCTGCCAAAGTTCTTTGGTGTGGATTTGTTAAAGGTAGATAAAAAACTCTTGAAGTCAAGCTGTCTAAAGTGTGGAAAGAAGAATTTAAAGCACAGCAGAAACTACAACACATCAAAAAATAAAGTAGTCCTAAAGACGTACTGCAAAAACTGCAATATTTTGAGTGTAAAGAGTATTACAGTCAAAAAGAGCATTTCAGGAAAGAACAAATTTTTTGTCAAAGAGAGTATGTTAGATAGAAATAAGAGTTTGTAGAAGTCATGATGAATATTGCTAAGATAAGAAAGAGTTTGATTAAAAAATATAGGAAACAGCTGTGGTCTCCCTTTATTAAAGCACTAAAAGAGTTTAATATGGTGAATGATGGAGACCATGTAGCTGTTTGTTTTTCAGGTGGCAAGGATTCGGTAGTTCTTGCTCTTTTAATGCTTGAACTTCACCGATATAGCAGTACAAAGTTTAGACTGAGTATGATCTGTATGGACCCTGGTTTTCCTGATGCTGTGAGAAGGGATTTAGACCAGCTCATTGAAAGTTTAGAACTTGATGTGAAGATATTTGATTCCACTATGTTTGAAACGCTTAAAACCATGAATACGAAGACTCCTTGTTTTATGTGTGCTAGAATGAGAAGGGGCTTTTTATATGAGAGGGCTAGGCAAATAGGTGCCAATAAAATAGCCCTAGGTCATCATATGGATGATGTTGCAGAAACGATTATGATGAATATGTTGTATCAGAGTAAGTATATGACCATGATGCCAGTCATTGACAGTCAAAATTTTGAAGACATGAAGCTCATTAGACCCATGTACTATATTCAGGAAAAGGATATTATCAGGTATATGAAGTACAATGACATAGTTGCAATACCTTGTTCTTGTGATGTTGAGCTTGGAAAAAAAGATTCTAAAAGAGATGAGGTCAAGGAGCTAATTATGCAGATAGAAAAGACAAATCCAGATGCAAAACGATCCATTGTCAATTCAGCGAAGAATGTCTGTTTTGATGCTATTCTTTCCAAATTGGTCTAATTGTTGAAATGTTTTAAAGTTCTTTAGTGTTAAATTTAGCCAAAACATGAAAGTCAAAAATACTTTCTTACAACTCTATCGCGACGTAGGAATCTCAGTATTTTTGACTTTTTTTATTTACTAGTGTTTTTTGTATTAACTCATGTTGTATTTGTCCTAAACTAAGGAAAAGACTCTGCCGATAGTACATACAGATAGACTTACACAGAAGTATGACGATTTAAGACCTTCCTCGTTTTAGTTCGAAAACTAAAACGGGGGGGGTCTATTTTAATATTAAACAGAAAATATATACTGTTAAAGATAATTTATTATGTGGAGGTTATTATGGCTAGATTAAACAAGAAAGGAATTTTGTTAATTCTACAGGTAATTGTTTTATCTGTATTATTTATAGTGCCTTCTTATGGCGATGAAGGTGATTTTGAATTTAAGTTATCTGTTGATTCCGAAACAGTTGTAGCACATTATGATAAGAGTGAAAGACTTATTACTATATCAGGTGAGGGAACCATCCTACAGTCAAGTTGGGAGAACTTAGCTCATAAGGTAGAAGGTGGTAGTACTTCTTTTACAGAGTATCAAAAAGAAGGAACAACCTCAGTTAAGAAGTATGGTTGGCAGGTAGATCTTGAGACAAAAATTGAGTTTACTGGCGACAAAAAGTCGATACAACTAGAAACTGCTGGATACAATAATACAGGTTATGGTTGGTTTATGGATTTTCCAAATACTATTGAGTTCAATGGCGTAGTCGATACAGAAGAGATGACACATATGTCGTTTATGTTTAAAAATGCTGTAAAGTTTAATGATGATCTATCGGATTGGAATACATCAAGTGTCGTGTCAATGTATGCTATGTTTTATGCTGCTAGAGCATTTAACAATGGAGATCCAGCAGGTGAATCAAACCATCCCCTAGACTTTAATACAAAAAAAGTAACGCGAATGAATAATATGTTTGTATTTGCAGAATCGTTTAACCAGTACTTGGGTGATGAATTTGATACTTCAAATGTGACAGGGATGGTGAATTTGTTTCATGGAGCACTAGTATTTAACAATGGAGATCCAGTAGGTGAATCAAATCACCCACTTAATTTTAATACAGAAAATGTAACAGACATGGAAAAT
>PDWI01004115.1_pt1 | contig 19844 bp, 13 predicted proteins | sample 1430891 | NCBI WGS metagenome assembly PDWI01 (sample SAMN01162508, study PRJNA174530) | Oral metagenome, whole genome shotgun sequencing project. | biome: Marine environment; feature: Marine mammal; material: Swab sample of the gingival sulcus; isolation source: swab sample of gingival sulcus...
TCCCACCATGATGCTGCTGGCCCCGGCGGCAATGGCCTTGGTGATGTCTCCCGAATACTTGATGCCCCCGTCGGCAATTACGGGAATATTGTGTTTTTCCGCTTCTTCCGCCGCCTCATAGACCGCCGAAAGCTGGGGGACTCCTATGCCTGCTATAATTCTGGTGGTGCAGATGGAACCGGGGCCCACCCCTACTTTCACGGCGTCGCTGCCTGCGTCAATGAGCCGCCGGGTTCCTTCGGCATCGGCCACATTGCCTCCCACCACAAGGATGTCAAAGTCCTTCTTGATTCCTTCCACCGCCTTCATCACACTAAGGCTGTTTCCGTGGGCCGTATCCAGAACCACAAAATCACAGCCCCTGGCTTTCAAAAGGGGAATCCTTATCTTGTAATCATGGGGAGATACGGCGGCTCCCACAATGAGCCGGCCTTCTTCATCCGTGGCGGCCAGGGGAAAATTCTTGTGTTTTTCCATATCCGTAACGGTAATCAGGCCGGTGAGGAGGTTTTCATGGTCCACCACCGGGAGTTTTTCAATGCGGTATTTGTCAAACTTTTCCCGGGCGGTTTCCACTGAAGGTATGCCCTTTTCCAGGATCAATTTTTTTGTCATCACATCTTCCACTTTCTGAGTCAGATCGGAACAGAATTTCATATCCCGGTTTGTAATGATGCCGCAGAGTTTGTCATTATCCAGAACCGGCAGTCCCGTTACCCCCGTTTCCTCCATAATCTTTTCCACATCTGCTACAGTCTGTCCCTTCCTTACGGTAACCGGATTACTGATGATCCAGTTAAGATAACGCTTGACCCGGCCCACCTGGGCGGCCTGTTCTTCCGGCGGCAGGTTCCGGTGAATGACTCCCGCCCCTCCTTCCAAAGCCAAAGCGATGGCCATCTGGTACTCTGTTACCGTATCCATGGCAGCGGAAATTACCGGAGCATTAAGATAAAGCTTCCCTGCCAGACGGGTTCTTACATCCGCATCTCCGGGCATGAAATCCGCATAAGAGGGCACAAGCAAAACATCGTCGTAACTGTATTTTTCCATCACTTCCAGCATGAATTATACTCCTGTTATTTTTCTTTTTTTATTAGAGCCTGTTCTGTAAAAAGTTCATTTCCTGCTTGTATTTACTGCACAGGCTTTTGGTTTTTTCGGCAGTTTTCCCCCTGTAGAGGGAAGAATCCGTGTAAAAATCGGCGGCCTCCAGACCGCTGACTTTCTTTAACTGTACCTTGATTTTTTCCCATGTTTCAGGGTGTTCTGCTTCCAGAATTTCCTTAATGCTTTTTTTCTGCTTTTCGCAGGACAGGGTGATGCGGCGAACCTTCTCGTGGGCGTCTTTGACTCCCGCCATGGCCAGGAGAATGTAAGTCGGCTCTGCCAGGATAAAATCCCCCTGAACCGAGAGGTTCTTCCTCAACTGCTCCCTGTTGACAGCCAGTCCGGTGAGGATACGCCTCATCCTTTCGGCGGCAGCAGCAAATCCGGCTATAAAATCTGCCTGAAAACGGGCAGAGGCCGAATTGGACAGATCCCTTTGATGTTCTGAAATCTGGTCCATATAAAAGCTCATCACCCGGGGGGCAAAGGCCTTCCAAAGGCTTTTGACATGCTCGCAGTTCCAGGGATTCCGCTTTTGGGGCATGGTGGAGGATCCTACCTGATCAGAAGAGAAAAACTCCCGGACTTCATCCAGCTCCGAACGCTGCAGATGCCTTAAATCATCAGCCAGGTTGGCAATAATGCCAAAGGCCGTATTATACTCAAGCAAAAGGCGCAGCATATATTCAGGCTCCACCATCTGGGTGGAGTATTCTGAAGGCTTGAGGCCCAGATAATCCAGGTACATCCTCTCCATTTCCATGGGATCCGGCGTAATCATGCTGGCCGCATTGTAGCCCCCCACCGCCCCGGATAATTTGCCCCGTAAATCTCTGGAAAGGCGTTCCAGCTCCCGGATACTCTGGCCCAGCCGGGATACATATTCTGCCAGCGCAAAGCCCAGGGTAAGGGGAACCGCGTGCTGCCCGTGGGTCCGGCCTACCTGGGGAGTTTCCGCCTCCTGCTCTGCCAAACGGATTACTTCCCCTTCCAGTTTGATCAAAAGGGGCAGAATCACCTTCCGGCTGACATCCCTCATCCTCATGGAGGCCGCCGTATCCAGAATATCCACGCTGGTGGCCCCCATGTGTACCCAGGGCTTAAGTTCTTCATCCACCCGGCGGCTGATTACGTTGACCAGAGCCCGAATGTTATGTCTGGTCTTTTCTTCTTCCTGATAGACCTCTTCGGAAGTGATTTCCCCTTCCATCCTGTCCAGCCGGGCTTCCAGGGAGGGGCCGCCCAATTTTTGTAATTGTATGTGAGTTTTCAAAAGGGCCATTTCGGCCTTGACACAGTAGGCGACCGAGGCATCTTCACTTAGATATGCGGAAAGATCCTCAAATAATTCCTTGTTTGCGTAGTAATAACGATGATCCAGGGGGGATATGTTCTTGAAAAGGCTTCTGTTTTCCATACATAATTTTGGCAGAAAGCGGGGCTTCTGTAAATAGGTCTGACAAGGTTACTGGTCTTTTTCCTGTCTGGTTTGAGTTTGGTAGTCAGAATATAAAAAAATCCAAAGTCGTTTACGGAAGACCTTAAATTCCATTTTTTAAGAAAAACTTATTCCACGATAAACTCGAAATTCAGCCTAATTATACCATTTTTATATGGCTTTCTCAGTAGTTCCTCTGCTCTATTCATTTGACAGAATAAAACCTAAAAGGCTATGGAGTCTTTTAGAATGTAAGGGTTCCTGAATCCCGGTTTAAGTTCTCCACCTACCAAATAAAAATCCTTTTCGATTTTAATTAATCCCGAGCCGCAAAGAGCACTTTCAGGATCACTGCCTGCAATCAAAAATTCTTCTTGCTCAAAATTATAAGCAAATATCCTTTTATTCCATAAAAAATCTTCCCTTTTTTTGGAAAAATATTCCTTTTTGTAATTTATATCAACCAATTTTTGAACAGCTTCATCATAAACTTCCTTATTAAACCCGCCTAAAATCAGAAGCCTGGTTTCATCATAAAGAACCGAAGAACTTCCTGTAAAGGAAACCGGAATGTCTGCAAGTTTAAACCATTTATTCCCAATTAAATCGTATTTATATCCATCCATATGGCAAATATTACTGGCACCGCCCCATACATATAGATAATGTTTATACCTGCAAAAAACAGACTGATTTCTGGCCGGAGCCGGGAAATCGGATAAACGGGAGAATTTCTTATCCTTTAGGGATAGTTTATAAAGTTTTTTTTGGCCAAAGATTAAATCATTTCCGAATTTGCAGCCAAAGCCTGAAAACAAATTGAAATCAGACTTCAGGAATTCGCTTTCCACAATATCCTGTCCCTTCAACTCCATTAAATAAATAGAGTTGTCAAGGATGTACCAAATTTTGTTTTCATCGGATATGACAATTCCTGCATTAGGCCGGATTTTCCCTTCTCTGGAAAAAATCAAATTGAAATTTTGATCATACAAGTACATCTTCCCGTATATCTTTTTACCATTTTCCGGCGGCGGACCATCGGGAAAATTATTACCACCGTAAATTAAAATGTATTCTCCAATTCTGGAGCAGATCATTTCAGATATGCCTTTTTCCACCAAAAATTTATATTTCTTGAACATGATTTACCTGCTTTCTCTTAAACCCTTCCAGTAATTTCTGCCAAATTCACTTTTCGGTTCTCATTTCTGGATAGTGTACAAGCATCAGCGGTTGCAATAGCTGCTCTGGCAGCAACTCCTGTTAACAGGGGTTCAAATTCTTCAGAGGGCTTCATGCCATGCATAATATCATTGAAGAATTTCATTTCATTTTTCATTATACCGTGTAACCACATAGGAGGTTTCTTTCCAGGCGTACCATACATTATGGCTCCATCCATCTCCAATCCTTTATAAATCCTGGTTCTATCCGCATCTTCTTCCTTGCTTTCATGAACTAAGTAACATTCCTCTTTATCACCTATTTTAACCGTCATTTTAACATTTTGCATATCGATTTTTATGGCACCTTTAGTTCCCTGAATAAGCAGATAATGTTCACTCCACCTAAATGCAGACCCATATTCTAAAATGGCATATCTATTTCCCTCAAACAGCAAATTTATAAATAACATATCATCTTCGTCACCAAAACCTTCTCCATTATGAGCGACATTACCGCCTGTCATAAACACAGTTTTCGGCACACCCATAATAAATTGTATACAATCAAGTTCGTGTATATGATGATATAAGTGTCCACCAGATTTTTCCCTTATCTTTTTCCAACTCACAGATTCTTGTCTTTCCTCCCAGCCATTTCTGGCGGAATGACAATATAAAACCTCTCCTATATCTCCTGACTTAATTATTTGTTTGGCATGTCTTACACTTCTAAAAAAATTCATAACATGACCTGCCATAAATGTAACATTATTTTTTTCACAAGCTTTTACCATTTCATCACAATCAGCATAAGAAAGAGATATTGGTTTCTCACAAAATACATGCACCCCATGGTTAGCAGCTTTTATAACTGGTTCTTTATGCAAATAATTAGGTGAAGCCACTATGACAGCATTTACGTCTTTCCTTGTAAATAATTTATCCAAATCATTTTCAACATCACAAGAAAATTCTTCCGCTATCTTTTCTGCATTTTCCGGATCATATACAGCGACCACCCTGGCTCCATCTTCTTCATTAAGTATTCTTCCCAATTCAGCGCCGAAATAACCTGTACCTACAATCCCGTATCCGATATTGTCCATAAAGACATTTCCTTCCTCTAAATAAATTTATTTTACTGAACCCTCTGCAAGTCCACCTGAAATTTTACCTTGAATAAAAGCAAAAAATATTACCGATGGTATTACTACTAAAGCCGATGCAGCCATCATATCCCCCCATACCAATATTTCCGCCCCATCCAACGACTTGAGGGCAACAGCCACCGTCATCTTATCACTACTATTTATGAGTATCAAAGAATACAGGAATTCATTCCATACATTTATAAAAGTGTATATTGAAGTTGCTACGATTCCCGGAGCAACCAAAGGCAAAACCACTTTAACAAAAACCTGTAATTTATTTGCTCCATCAACTGTTGCAGCTTCTTCTATACCTATTGGTATAGTTTTAAAAAACCCTACCAAAATCCATACTGCGTAAGGTATGCTAAATGATAAATAAACAATTACAAGCCCCAGCCGGGTATTAATAAGTCCCGCCTTTGCCATGACAAGAGAATAAGGAACTGCTAATAATATGGGCGGAAACATATATGTCATTATCATTATTTTTGACATTGCATTTCCTATTTTTGGAAAAAACCTGACAACACCATAAGCTGCCAAAGCTGAAATTGTAACTGCTATTAAAGTAGTAATTAATGCGATTATTACACTATTTCTAATATTGATTCCAAAACCCAAATCAAATATGACATGCCTGTAATTTTCTAAAGTAAAACTTTTTGGTAAAAAAGATGTAGGATTTGCAGTAAGTTCACCTGTAGCTTTTACTGAAGACAAAATTATCCATATAAGTGGAAATACGGCAATTACGGTTATTATAGCAAGATAAATATGACATGAAATATCACCAAAAACATTTTTTTTATTTGCCATTATTTACTTTCCTTTTCCCAACGTCTTATTACTGAAAAGTATGTTCCGGTTACAAACATTAAAAATAATAAGAGTAATATTGTTACAGCTGATGACCTGCCTAAAAGTTTTGCTCCCCAGCCCATATTATAGGCATATATAGGTATGGTTGTGGTAAGGCCAGCAGGACCACCACCTGTTATCAAGTAGATTATATCGAAATTATTAAATACCCAAATTGTCCTGAGTACAATTAATAATCCTACCACCATTTTAATATGCGGCAATGTTATATGCATAAATGATTGCCACCTTTTTGCTCCATCAATTTCAGCTGCCTCATATTGGTCTTTTGGTATGGTCTGCAGTGCAGATAAAATATTCACCATTATCATGGGCGCACCAAACCATATATTTATGAATACCAATGTTAGGAAAACTAAAGAACCATTTGTAAGAAATTGCGGCATTTCATTTACAATACCAAGTTCTACCATAATATTAGGTAAAAATCCTGATACTCCATTAAGTATCCACTTCCATGACAAGGCAATTACTATAGATGGAAAAGTCCAGGGCACTATAAGTAAAGTTTTATAAATACTCTTAATACGCTTTATTCTATTCAAAGCTAATGCGCAGGTAAACCCTATCAAAATCTGGCCTGATAAAGAAAAAAATGTCCATTTTATTGAATTTAAAAATGCATTATAAAATTTAAAATCAGTCAATACTTTTCCGTAATTCTTAAAAGATACAAATGAATAATTTGCTTTTATCAAATGTTTTGACGTCATGCTAAAATATATACTTGAAAATACTGGATAAATTAGCAAAAGTACTACAACTATCAAAGCTGGTAAAACAAATATCCACCTGGTTAAATATCTTTTTTTCATAAATATTGTCCTTGTTAAAAGTGAGAGCAGGCATTATACCTACTCTCGTGACAGTTTTTGCGATTGTATTTTATTCTCCTATAGCATCAAACGACTCATTTAGTTCATGTTCTGCCTCTTGGGCAGCAGTTTCAACATCAACATTATCAACCAGGATTCTCTGAAACATATTCTCTACTATGGATTGTGATGCTAAAAGCCCAGCCTGAACACTAGGCCCATGCTCAAATCCAATAGCAGTACCCTTGCTTATAGCTCTGCTAATAGTGTCTATTTCTTTTCCGAACTGCTTCACAGTCTCATTCGCCATATACTTCTCATTATTAGTAATTCCAGAAATGGCTGGCAACATGCCAACTGGTACGGATTCCAGGAAATTTATATAAATATCTTCATTATACAGATACTCCATAAATGCTTTTGCTACTTCCGGGTACTTGGAAGTTTTCCATAAAACGACAGGAATATTTGAAGTTTCGATTCCATAGTCCGGATCATCAGCTTTAATTTTAGGAATAGGCGCACAAGAAATATCATCTAATAAATCTGGCGAGTTTTTAGCTATACCACCTACATGGAAACCACTATTGAAGTCAAATGCCATCTTGCCTTGGTAGAATAAATTTGCCTGGTCTAAAACCTTGTAGTTTACACTATCTTTGGGAGATACCTCTTTATAAAGTTTTGCCCAATATTTAATTCCGTCCAATGCCAGGTCGCTGGTAAGATTTGCTTTTAAATCATCTGTAAGTAAACTGCCTCCCCCACTTCTGACATAGAAATTAAGAAATCGAGTACCCATGAGATCCCCGGAACCTGCAGGAACAGCTATACCATAAACACCATCCTTGGAGAGTTTTACACAGGCATCATAAAACTCATTCCAGGTCTTTGGCACTTCCATTCCTTCTTTTTCAAGCAAATCTTTTCTATACCACATAACCTGTGCATGGGAATAAAGTGGAATAGAGTAATTTTTACCATCTACTGTACCTTCACCTAATGTAGCTTTTGAAAATTTGTCTCTGCCTATTGCATCTATTACATCGTTTATAGGTGCTAAAGCTCCAGCATCTATCATTTCTACAACATGTCCTGGAAGTCCTGTACTAATATCCGGAACATTGCCCGAAGCAAGACCTGTAGTCCATTTGGTATAAAAATCACCCCATGAATATGTTTCTATGTTTATCTTCACTTTTGGATTAGCTTTAACAAATTCATCTGCTGCTTTTTGAATTACCTCAAGCCTCTGCCCTTGGGTAAAAGAATGCCAAAAGGTTATTTCACCTTGAAGCTCTCCGGAAACCTCCTGAGAAACTCCTCCAGTTTCCTTTTTATTACCGCAGCTTAAAAGCATTGAAAATAATACTGATGCCATAAGTACAATACCCAAAACCCTTTTCATGATATTCCTCCAATTTGTTTTATAAGATTTCTTATCATGTAGAGTTTTGTCTTTTTTTTGTGTGTAATATATAGAAAAAGTAACTATTTATAGCATTTTTCAGTCGTTTTTGACTTTTTTATCTATACTCATGGGCTGTCTGTCTAAATTTCCCGGGAGTCATTCCAAAAGATTTCTTAAATACCCTGATAAAATAATTGACATCTTCAAACCCGACTTCATAGGCTATATTGTTGATACGCTCATCTGTCAGCAGCAGCAATCTTGCGGTTGCGGTTAACCTGACTTCCCGAATAAATTCATTCGGAGATTTTCCTGTCTGCTTTTTAAATATTCGTCTGAATGTTGTTTCTGAAAGTCCTGACATCTCACTCAATAAGGAAGACGTGTATTTTTTCACAGGATGAGTCAGAATATAATCCACAACAATACTAATTCTGGGATCTTCTATTAAATTCCGGTCTTTAATTTTCCTGTGAATTTCATAAGGTGAAAATTCCTTTTTCTCATATTCCTTCATATAATTTTTTGTATTTTCTCGTTTGAAACCGGATTTTTCTATCAATTTTGCAATAATCAATTCCAGATTTCCATGCATTCTTAAAAGTTTTGTACTTTTGTCTTCTTTTCTTGCATCATGGATATCGTTAAAATATTTTTCCAATTCAATGTCGCCCTCTGTTAATTTGGGAATGCCATAATATTCAGTTAGAAAATCTGCTCCTTCATAAAAGACAGAAGTGGAAAAACGGATGCTGATAAAAGAAAATTTATTTTCCAGGGACTTACATTCCAAAAGACTTCTTTCAGGAATATATACAATTTGTCCTTTTTCCACCTTAAGTTTTTCTCCGGAGATTTCAAAAATTCCGCTTCCTTCAATGATATATCTCAAAAGGCTGTATGGGATCATGTTTTCCTTGTAAAACCAATTTATTCCAAATATATATTTATCCACATATAAAAAGTTGTATTTTACAGCGTCTTCAAAACTTCGCATGGTTCAATGTCTCCCTGATTAGAAAAACCGAATATTGCAAGGATACATTTACATTACCAAAGAGGCGAAAAAAGGTACATATACAAACTCACAGACAGCCAAAGGCGTCTTTTAAAGCTGATAAGGAAATATGAAGACTGATATTTTCCCACGCAAGGGATGCGCAAGGGGGGGGGGACCGGATCCCGCAGGGCTTTAAGCCCGGGGAGGCCGGAGTGAAACGGAGGTCGAAGCAGCCCGTTCCTACCAAAGGCAGGATGCGCCCAAATAATTCAATGAGAAAGATTTTTAGTTGATAGTTTTATTTTTGAAGTGCTTTTTATTCCGGAACCCACAAGCCATTTTCTTTGTCCTCTGGATTCGAAGGTTTTTAGCCCCCTTAGCCTCAGGCATGCTGTTACTAACCTTGAGACGAATCGCATTAAAAATCCTCAAAAAGTACTTGCGAACCATCTTGCCGACAAAAATCATCTGTATCTTTATCCAGAATGACGGTTACATATTGATGACTTTTTTGAAAAGCTGTTTCATCAATACCTGCCGTGGCAGCCCTTTTCTTTTCATGATCTGATAATCACTGTGTATATAATTTCATTAAAGCCTGAAAACGCCGGAGGCTGTCAAAAAGTCCGCCCTTGCGGGAAGTTCTGAGCCAAAGACGCTGGTATTCTTCCATAAGAGGGGCCAATTCTTCAGCTAAAACCCTTCTGCCCTCTGCAGGGATACTGTCAATGGACAGTTTCTGTGTAGCCAGCTGAAATTGCCCCAGTTTGCAGCCATGCCTCAAAAGAACGGAACTAAAAGCCAGCTCATCCTTGTATTGAGAATCACCAGCTTCCGAAAGAAAAGCATCAGCCTCATCCAGCATCGCAAACTCTCTGGAAAAATCATAAAAGCGAAAATTCCTGAATTGTTCCCGATAATAAGGATACAGGGGATCAAGAAGAAGAAGGGCCGGCAGGGAAGCATTATGCAGGTTTTTTCCTGAACATTTCCAGACTGACTGAATCCTGGCTGAAGCCTGGGCAAGCCCTGTATTTCCGGCAAAAAGGTGCACCGCCGTATAGGGAACAAGGCTAAAACGGTCAAGCTTCCCTGTATTCCAGGAAGCACAGGCTCCAAAAAGAAGGCCGGGAAGCCCTGCGGTTATCTGCTGCCAATGGCCATTGTCCCCCCACTCACTGACCAAAAAGCCTTCTGCTCCAAAGTTTAATCCATTTTCAGCAGCATTCTTTATATTGCCCCTGGCATTTTCCCAACGGCCTCCGATGGAATTCCAGCTTGAAGTTCCGGCACAGATATAAAAGGGCAATCCGGAAGCCCCTATTTTTTCACATTCACCTTCAAAGGGATGATCCGCTTCATAGCCCCAATTTACAAGGATCATATCTTTAGGCAGCTCCTTTATGAGATGAGGATACTTCATGATAATGTCCCCATAGATCTGAACACGCTTTCCCCTGGCCGCCCCCAAATCCTGAATTTTCAAAAGGAAATCAAGATAAACCCTGTCCAGCCCTCGCTGCTCACAACTTTCTTTGGAGCGGCCCTTACCCAACTCCCAAGGCTCATCCCCTCCTGCATTCAGCATATCTGACTTGAAACAGGGAAGCAATTCATCGTAAAGAGACGCAAGAAAATCAGGAACAGCAGGCACTTCCGGTGCAAGGGTTGAAGAATAATCCCACCAGACGCCATGAGCATCGGTAAAGCCCTGAGGGGATTCGGCCAGGTGATGATAATCCTTATGCCTAAGCCAGCGTTCCATATGACCAAATGAATTCTGATTGGGCACTAACTCCACATACCTTTGGGAACAGTAAGCATCCAGCTCCCGTATCTCTTCCGCCGTAAAAGGAGAGGCCTGTTTCCAAACCTGTTCATGGCCGGTATAGGCAAATGTATGTTCAATATAAAGCTGGAGCTGATTATACTTCCAGGAGGCAAGCTTGTTGACAAGTTCCTTCAATGAGGCCATTACAGGAACCCTGTCCCGGCTTACATCAAGAAGAACTCCACGGGCTTTAAAGTCGGGATAATCTTCAATAAAACAGTATTGAATTTGAAGTTCCTCTTCCTGAAACAATAGCTGTTTAAGAGTCTGATATGCGTAAAAAACACCAGCCTCCGTTCCGGCTCTTATGGTAATCCCTTCAGAATTTACCCTGAGAGTGTATCCTTCATCCAAAACCTTGCCCCTACCTTGAGGAGACAGGGAAATTTTAATACAAGGAGGGCCGACCTCTCCGGCCTTATAGGCCTCAATTAAAGCGACATCCTCAATTTTAATCCTTAGAAATCCATTAAAAAACTGAACCTTTTTAGGTTCTGGAACGAATAAATACTTAGCCATTCAGCCCTTCCTTTATGCATCCATGGCAAGCAAAAACCATGCGGCATGGGGAATCCACTGCTCACTCCACCTCCAGCGGTGATCTCCCCGCTCTTTCAATCCCGGAGGAAGAAAATCCACATCTGATTCATCATCAAAACCTCCGGTTATCCCGTTGCATATACCCCCGGGGGCGTTGGGATAATGCTTTTCATAGGCAGGATTATTACGCCCATGCCCATGGAGCATGCACACATCAAAAGGATTTAATCCAAGTATCCAGTTTATCTGGGCCGCAGCAAAATCACGGAGTTTTTGGGTAAAGTCTTCATCCTCCGGCGCAAAAAGCAAAGCCCCCCTGCGGGCGGCACAGGAAAGGGAGGCCAGCCTTGCATTCTCGCCCTGCCACCAATAGCCACTTTCATTATTGTGAGGCATGAAAAAGGAAGATTTTATACCTGAATCCAGAGCTTTTACCCATTGCCGTGCAAGACCAAAAGGATTGTTAAGGATACTGCCAGTGAGTTCAAGGCAATCTTTAAGAGCCTGTTTTATCAACCTTTTTGCTTCGGACTTTAGAAAAGAATCCCCTGCCGCATTATAATACTCAAGAAGAAAGATGATGGGAGCCCCAGCTTCTGCGGCATGGAAAAAGGGTCTGGGACTGTTTTGCTCCACAAACCAGCAGCCTTGTTTATCATCATAAAGCTCTATCAGTTCCTTAACCCGGGTTTCTGCAGATTCAAGGAATCTTTTTTGCTCTGTGGCTTTATACAGCTCTATCCCGGCAATCAAAGCGCAGTAGCTATCTATAATATTTTCTTTTCCATTATCCAGATATTCAAGATTATGACACTCCAGATGTTCCCATCCATGAATAGCTCCTTCAAGATATTTTTCAGGGGTAAAATGGCCGGATACCCCATAACGGGAGGCCCTGGCCAAAGCTGCCACAGCCATTCCTCCGCCCTGCCGCCAGCCTGCCTGATAATCATCGGAAAGAAAACCTTCCTTTCCCCGGAATGAAGCCAGCACCCGGCCTTGGGGCTCCTTGCTCCACTGGTCAAAAACCACTGTATAGAAAAAGCCTTGGGCATCCTGCATCCTCAAAAGAAAGTCGGCGCCGTATATTCCCTCTTCAAGAGTCCTGTCTTCAAGGAGGCTTCCCCTGTATTCCTCTTTTCCATGAAGATTATCCTTAAGTTCAAAAAGGGCCCAGGTAACAAAGGGACTTTGCTGGGGATTCAGGTAATTGGCATAGGATAGGTGGGACAGATATTTACTGTAATCCCCGGAAGCATCAAACCAGCCCCCGGAAACATCCACCCGGTCAGTCCTCCTGCCAAAAAAGGGAACATTCCTGTCCGCCTCATTCCACCGCCAGGTACAGCGCTGGGATTTAAAATAGAACAGAATGTCTGAAATGCACCTGCTCCCGTAAAGAGCCCAAGCAACGGTAAAGACAGGGCTTTCCAGTAACAGGTTTTCATCCTCAAGGCGAAAGCTGTATTTCCCCGGCCTGGATAAAGCTGAAAAGTCAAAATAGTAAAAGGCCCGGTTTTTCCAACCCTTCACACAAATGCGAGGCCCCACAACAGCCCTCAGAACAGAAACACCCTGGTGCATAATATGAAAAACCGCTTCAGAAGAAAGCTTTTCCCTATGTGAACAGGAAACTATCCCGTACTTTAGACCTTCTGTTTCATATCCTATATGATTTACAAGCAAGTCCATTCTCTACCCCTTGACAGCACCGCCAACAACTCCTCTGGTAAGCCTTTTCTGAAAAAGAAAATATACGATCATTGCAGGAAGTGTGGCAATGACAAGGGCTGCCAGCTGCCAGCCCAGCTGTGTCCCTGTAAGACTGGTAAAAGAAAAAACACCGACAGGAAGGGATTTGGTGGCCTCGGAGCTGGCCAGCACAAGAACCATCAAAAATTCGTTCCAGATTCCCAATGCACTTAAAATACCTATGGTAACCGCAACAGGGCTGCACATAGGGACTATAATGCTGAAAAAAATCCTGAACAAGGCAGCGCCATCCATCTTTGCAGATTCTATAAGACTGCCGGGAAGGCTGTCCATGTATTGGGAAGCCAGTAATACAGATACCGGAAGGCCAAAGGCTATGTAGGCCAGAATGATGCCCCCCCGGGTATCTGTAAGTCCTGCCTTTGAAAACATGAGAAACAAGGGGATGATAAGCTGGTGCTGGCTTATCAGATAGCCAAATCCGATCAAAGCCAGAATAATGGCGGATATTTTTTTGAAAGGTAATTTACTGATGGCAAAGGCCGCCATTAAACCAAAAAGAATAATCAAAGCCGTTGCAATAACCGTATAAATGATGCTGTTTACAAACTTCAATCCCAACCCGCCCCTTACAAAGGCCGCTTCATAATTGAACCACATTGTATTCAAACTGATTTTTCGCCGCATTTTTCCAGGCAACTGGTTAAGCAAGAGCTTGTCCCCGGGCTTCATGGCCGCAATTTCCGGGGGAAGATCTTCCTTAACAAGGAAGAAAATCATCACCCGTTTTCCTGGAGACAGGGAGGTTGACTCAATAATAAGCCTTTCCCGTCTGTCTTTGTTAACATCATAATCAGGAATAATATTGAGCTGGGGAGCCACCACCACATATTCATCCTTTTTATTATCGAAAAGATCATGGGGCAGGGCAAAAATATTTCTGGTAAGCTCTTCATTGGATTTGAGGGAAGAATATCCCAGCCAGATAAGGGGAATAATGGTTATAAGCACCCAACTGATCAAAATGAAATAGGATATAAATCTTCCGGCCACGGCGGAAGGAGCATAACTTTTTATGATATTCCGTGTTTTTTTCATATTAAACCCCTCCTTCAGAATCCTTCTTGCCCCCAATTAACTTGCCCGTAAGGATGGCCAGTATGCTTATGACAACTATGGTATTGGATATGGCCGAACCGTAGGCAAACCTCATGGGGTCTCCATAATCACGGAACGCCGTTTCGTACATGAATATGGGAAGAACAAGGGCATTTTGCCGTTGAAGCCCCTGAGTGGTAATACCAAAGATCAGGTCAAAGCCCTTCATGGAACCGGCTATGGCCAGAATAGCCGAGATAAGAATGGTTCCCCTCAAAAGGGGGACTATGACGCTGGAAAAAACCTTCAATTCGCTGGCACCATCAATTCTGGCAGACTCAATAAGGCTCTTGTTTATTTTTTGGAGGTTAGCAATAAATATAACCATATAAAGGCCTGTGTAAAGCCAAATAAGGGCAAAGCCTATGGGAATCATAATCGTATGGGCATAAAGCATCAGGTTAAACTGGGCAGAAGAATCCCTTAAAACAATCTGTATGAGTCTGGAAACAGGGCCATCAGCCTCAAACATTCTCTTCCAGATGGTTCCAATAACAATAACTGATAAAAAATTGGGAAGAAAAACCATGGATTGAAAAAAAGCAGTCCCTTTCACCATCTTTCTGTAAATAATGTAAGCAAGAAGAAAACCTATGGGGATTTGTCCAAATACGGAAACAAGAACAACAATGAGATTATTTTTAAGGGCATGCCAGAAATCCGGATCATGGATCATTCTGCTATAATGTGTCCCCCCCAGGAATTTCCATGCTCCTCCTACATTGGGATTGAAATCAGAAAAACTCAAAAGAACTGAATAGATAATGGGGTAGGCTACAACCGCCAGATATATCACAAGTGCGGGAGCAACAAAAGCAATATAGGCTCCAAGATCGGGCCGCTTTTTAAATTTCATATAGAACTCCTGAGTACGCCCGGCAGGGCATTTGAAAGTTGGGGAAAGGACCGCTTCCCCCAACAGACTGTGCTAAATCTTCTTTTTCGCAGATTTACTTTCTGGCCAAAGCTTCGATTTCTTCTGCAAGGGCTTCGGGACTGATCTGTCCTGTAACCATTTGCTGTACACCAGCTATAAGCTTTTCATTGGGTGCCCCGGTAAGGTAAGAATCTATAACCTGAGTTGTACCCGGAACATTCAAGGCAAAAAGAACCTTCTTTTTGGTAATGGGAGCTAAATCTTCAGGAACTTTATAATCGGCAAGAACCGGAGCAATGATACCTCCATCCCTTAACCTCTGGGTAGATTCGGCTTCACTATTGATATATTTGAGGAATTTGAGAGCCGCAGCCAGCCTGGCTTTATCAGAAGCTCCTGTTTGGGTAATACCGTAACCTACCGAAGGAGCAGCCGCAACAGTTCCAGCTTGAGAGGATTTTTCGCCCGGCATCCTGGGGAAGGCCATAAACTCGGTAGCTTCCCTGACTTCAGCATTCTCAATGCCTCCGGCAGCCCATTGCCCCTGTATCATGAAAAGGGCCTGCTTATTATTGTATCTGGAAATATTGGAACCATAGTCCACCATGACAGATTTTTCTGAAATTATCCCGTCATCCACCATCATTTTTATATAGTTCAGAGCGTCCACAAAGGCTTTGTCCGTGAATTTATACTGGCCTGCAACCGCTTTTGAAACCCAGTCGGCCTCTCCGGAACTGCGGGCAATCAGTGAAGACAGAACACAGGATCCCCAGGCCCATCCGTCAGCCCCATCTATGGTTACAACCTCCATGCCAGCAGCCTTGGCCGCAGGAACCATGGCGGCAAGATCTTCGTATGTTCTGGGAGCAGAAAAGCCAAGTTCTTCAACCAGAGCCTTATTCATGAACATGACGGTTGTTATGTTGGACGTGCCCACAGGAATTTCATAAATTTCACCATTGGGCCCATGGGCAGGGATAAGGGCGGGATCAAAGATGGGATCCAGGGAAGCGGAATGATCCCACTGCTGTCCTGCCTCCTTCCAAGGGGCTCCCCACCGGGCATCAGCACCCATGTAGGCCAAATCAGGAACCTGTCCCGCAGCCAGCCGGGCGGTTACTTTCTGGTGGTAAGCCTCATCATAAAGCAATTCATAGTTAATGGTAATATTGGGATTTTCCTGTTCAAAACTGCTTACCATGCGTTTCCAGTTAATCCCTTCCTGGTTTGAATTATCTCCGTATGCCATAACATCCAGGACAATCTTCCCGCCGGATGCGCCATTTTCCTGCTGTCCCCCGGCGAATGCAAAAGTTCCGCCCCAAAGCAGCATCAAAAGTACCGTCATTTTAACTGTAATTTTCATTCCAGCCTCCTATTATTTTACTCCCTCCAACAGAGGGATATTCACGGTTTTAAAAGCCTTCCGGAAGAATACCGGCTGCATGTTGAATAGCCAGGTGTCCATCGCATTCTTCCAAAAGCTCAAAATCACTGAAAAGCTTGTTCAGGACAATGGCCCCGGCACCATAGGCCACGGCTCTTTCTCCAAAGGAAGAAAACCAGATTCTCTTTTCCTTGTCATATTCATATTTATAAGGCCAGTTTTCCTTTATGGCTTCTTCAAGAACTTCACTGGCTTCAGAACCAAAGGATTCAAAGTCTCCCCCAAGGATAATATGGGTCAGGTTAAAGGTGTTCACCAAAAGGCTGATATTGGCTCCAAGCTCTTCCAGAAATTCCTGCCTTGCCCGTTTGTCCCTTTTCAGTCTGGCCTGTTTTTCCAAAGCCAGAGAAAACTGCCCTGATGAACCTTTTTGGCAAAATATGCTTCTGAATTCTCCAGCAGAATAATCATGGCCATAATGAACCCTGCCGTTTATCACAATTCCTATACCAAGACCAAGGCATTCAGAATGACTGTCAAACCCGGATTCATCCTGTTCTTCCGGCTCTCTGTATTCAAGGAGCAGAAAAAGAAAGTCCTTAAGGGCCCTGTTCCTGTGAAAAACCAGCTCCCCCCAAATACAGGCCTTGGCATCGTTGTCAATAAAAAAAGGAAGGGACAGGCCCTTTTTAACCAGATGTCCTAAATCAAGTTCCTGGTTTAGCCCAAAGGGAATGGAATGCTTAATCTTCGATTCCCTGGAATTCACGACCCCCGAGATTCCCAGCCCTACCCCAATAAGTTTAACCCTTCTTCTATCCAGTTCAAGTTTCATGATTTCAACAATCTCAAAAAGCCGGTCAGCTATCTGCATTCCCTGCGTGCCGATTTTCTCAAACCTGGAATAAATAATATCCCCGTCAAGATTTACAGCCACAGTCCTGTAACTGCTGGGACCAAGTTCAATTCCCAGGGCACAGCCATAATTTTTATTCATCTGGAGAAAAATGGGTTTACGCCCTCCCTGGGGTCCTGCTTCTCCTTCTTCGGTTTCAAGGATAATCCCAAGGCCCAGAAGATCATTTATGATGTTGGATACAGTGGACTTGTCAAGGTTGAGTTTTTTTGCGATGCAGCTGCGGCTTGTTCTCTTTTCAAGCCAGATTTCCCGCATGATCCTTGATCTGTTAATCTTTCTTGTTCTTTTCATACAACCCTTGGAATTTCGATTAGTTGACTTTTACACCAACCATAAACAGTCTTGCACACCTTCTGTCTGTTGTCAAATTCTTTCTGTAATTTCTTTGAATTTTCTGGAAGATTTGCTCCATGGAGAGATGAAAAGTCCTTGAAAAACTTGTTTTTTTTTATTTTTGCCCTTATAATTAACAAAGTTGGTTGATTTAGCTACCAACTTCATCCAAAAATGAGGACGGAATTGATATGAAAAAAATTGACCTTTCAGGCCAGTGGTTCCTCAAAGAAAAGGGGAAAGATGAGGAGTATCCCTGCATTTTACCTGGAGATAACATTTCCGCCCTCTTCAAAAACGGAGTAGTGGAAGACCCTTACTACGGCATGAATGAGAAAAAACTACAGTGGATTGGTCAAAGAGACTGGTCTTTTATCAAGGAGTTTCAGGTCGATGAAGACTTCCTTGACCACCCCAACCTCTTTCTGGAATTTGAAAGTATAGATACGGTTTTTGAAGCAAAGCTTAATGGAGTCAGCATTGGTTCAGGTTCCAATGCTTTTGTCCGCCAGTCCTTTGAAGTGGCAGGCATACTGGTAAAGGGAAAAAATCGTCTTGTTCTGAACATAAAATCTCCCGAAAATCATGCCAAAGCACAAAAAGAAACCCTATCCTACCCCGTACCCCATGCCATGTTTCCCCTTCAGTCAGAAGGCAGAAATCTTCTTAGAAAGATTCAATGCCATTCAGGCTGGGACTGGGGTCCCTGCCTGATGGTTTCAGGGGTTTATGGAGAGATGAACCTTAAGGCCTCCTCCCTTGAAAATATAGAACATCTTCACTGCGATATCACTCCTCAAAAGGATTCCAGCGGACATTCAGAATCCCTTGAAAACTGGATCATTACGATCCATGGGGAAATCCGGTCTCCCATTCCTGGAAAAACCAGAATCAAAGCCCAGTGCGCCGGCAACGCCGTTACCAAAGACCTTTCCCTGAATAAGGGGCTTCAAAAAATCACCCTGAAACTGCCTGTAAAAAGGCCCGAACTTTGGTGGCCCTCAGGATATGGAAAACAAGTCCTTTATGAGTTAAAAGTCATAACGGATCATGACAGCATCAGCAAAAAAATAGGTTTCCGCAAAGCCCGGGTTATAACAAAGCCAGACAGCCGGGGAAGAGCCATGACTGTAAGGATCAACAACAAGGATATATTCTGTAAGGGGGCAAACTGGATTCCTGCCGATGCCCTTCCTTCGGCCTGGAGCAGGGAAAGTTATATAAATCTCCTGGAATCAGCTGAGGCTGCAAACATGAACATGCTCAGAGTCTGGGGGGGCGGACAGTATGAAAAAGAAATTTTCTACCAGCTCTGTGATGAAAAAGGGATTATGATCTGGCAGGATTTTATGTTTTCCTGCTCCACCTATCCCGGAAACAGGGATTTTCTTGCTCAGGTAAAAGAAGAAGCGGAATTCCAGGTAAAACGCCTCAAGGATCATCCTTCCCTGGTTCTGTGGTGTGGTAATAATGAAGATCTGGGTGCTTTGGGTTGGTTTGAAGAATCCATAAAGAACCGGGACCGCTACATTGTGGACTACGACAGACTGAATGAAGGTGTCCTTGGAACAACCGTCAAAACCCTGGATCCCAACAGGAAGTGGTGGCCCTCTTCCCCTTCTGCCGGAGAAGGAGATTATTCTGACTGCTGGCACGATGATAGTAAGGGAGATATGCATTACTGGAGTGTATGGCACGAAGGAAAAGCCTTTGAAGCCTACCGCGATGTAGTCCCAAGATTCTGTTCTGAGTTTGGATTTCAGTCCTTTCCTTCCATGGAGGTTATTAAAAATTTTGCCCCCTGTGAGCAGCATAATATCAGTTCACCGGTTATGAAACACCATCAGCGGAATCCCAAAGGAAACAGCATCATCATAAATACCATGGCAAACTACTTCAGATTTCCATCGAGCTTTGAAGAAACAGTTTATATCAGCAGAATCCAGCAGGCCATGGCCATAAAAACTGCCGTAGAATACTGGCGGAGTAAAAGACCCCAATGTATGGGCAGCCTTTATTGGCAGTTGAATGACACCTGGCCTGTAGCTTCCTGGGCCTCCCTGGATTATGGCGGAGGCTGGAAGCCCCTTCACTACAGTGCCAAAAACTT
>PDWI01004116.1_pt1 | contig 19841 bp, 20 predicted proteins | sample 1430891 | NCBI WGS metagenome assembly PDWI01 (sample SAMN01162508, study PRJNA174530) | Oral metagenome, whole genome shotgun sequencing project. | biome: Marine environment; feature: Marine mammal; material: Swab sample of the gingival sulcus; isolation source: swab sample of gingival sulcus...
CAGATACGCACCATGAAGAGGGTCATGATGAACACGACGCAGATACGCACCATGAAGAAGGCCATAACCACAACGATGGAGATAGCGACCCACATATATGGTTAGACTTTGATAACGCGATAAAAATGACCAATACTATTAAGGATGCTTTTGTTGCCCATGATGTAGAAAATAAAGAGTACTATGAAAACAATGCGAAGGCATATATAGAAAAACTGAACGAGATAGACCATAAATATAAGGAATCAAGAGCGACATTTAAAAGCAATACGATATTTACTGGTGGACACTTTACTTTTGCGTATTTAGCTAAAAGGTATGACTTGGAATATGAGTCTCCATACAAAGGATTTTCGCCTAATGCGGAACCTTCACCTAAAGATATTGCTAGATTAGTAGATTCTTTAAAAGGAAAAAATATAAAAGCAATTTATTATGAAGAACTAGTTAATCCGAAAGTTGCAAAAGTGTTATCTAGTGAAGCTAAAGTCGATATGTTGTTATTAAATGGACTTCATAACGTTAGTAAAGAAGATTTAGAAAAAGGTAAGACATATATTGAATTCATGGAAGAAAATTTAAAAAACTTAGAAAAAGGCTTAGGCGATGAATAAGATACTTGAGACAACTAATTTATATGTGAATTATGGTAAATTCGATGTGCTAGAAGATATCAATGTAGTCATCAATAGTGGCGACTATGTTGGCGTAGTTGGTCCTAATGGAAGTGGGAAAAGCACTTTTGTCAAAACCATCGCTTCGTTAATTGATAAAAAGAGTGGGAGATTAGAACTACATACGAATAAAATCAGCTATATGCCTCAGAATATTGATAGGGAAGATAAGCTCTTTCCTATCAGTGCAAGAGAAGTAATTCAGATGGGTTTAATGAAGCGTGATGATGAATTGGTAATGGATATTGCAAATCAGCTTGGTATAGTTGGTATATTAGACAAAAGAATTGGGGACTTGTCTGGTGGTCAAAAGCAAAAGGTGCTACTTGCTCGAACGCTTATCAACAAGCCAGAACTACTTATTTTAGATGAACCAACGAGTGCTTTAGATAAACAATCTAGAGAAAATTTTTACAAGCTAATAAGAGAGATAAATAAAAAAAAATCGACGACTATTATATTAGTCTCTCATGACGTGCATACGATATGGAAATATGTGGATAAGGTTTTGTATATTGATAAAGTAGTGAAATTCTTTGGAAGTGGGGAAGAGTATTTTGATAGATATGAAAGAAATAATTAACATTTTTAGCTATTCATTTATGCAAAGAGCGATGATTGTGGGCATCTTAATAGCCATTTCTTCTTCGCTGCTGGGGATGTTTTTAGTACTTAAAAAACAATCGATGATCGGCGATGGTCTTGCTCACGTTAGTTTTGCATCTGTTAGTATTGCGCTTCTGTTTAATACGTCGCCACTTATATTATCACTACCTATCGTTATTATTGCTTCTTTTTTAATACAGTGGGTCAGTAAAAAGGCAGTTGCTCATGCGGATAGCGCTATAGCGCTTATTTCGTCTTTTTCTGTAGCGTTAGGAGTATTAATTGCCAGTTTATCATCGGGCTTTAATGTTGATATATATAGTTACTTATTTGGATCCATCCTTTTAATTAGTAACAGTGATGTCATTATGACCATAATACTATCTACTCTGATCATCGTTTTTGTCATGAAAAATTATAGGAAGTTAGTAACGTTAACATATGATGAAGATTTTGCTAAAGTGATGAAAATAAATGTGGATATGTATAAGAATATTATGGGGGTTCTGACGTCGATTGTTATTGTGATAGGTATCCGAGTTGTTGGTACGATGTTAATATCTAGTATGATTGTTTTTCCTACATTGAGTGCGCTTCAACTAAAAAAAAGCTTTAAGAAAAGCTTAATGTCGTCAGTTATTATATCTATCGTTGGCGTATTAATCGGTATCATAACATCGTATATTTATAATCTTCCTACAGGATCATCAATAGTGTTTGTCAATGGAATCCTATTTATAGTGTTTTATCTTTTAGGAAGATTAAAGTGAGAACAGTTTGAACAGACACCGTATACCTCTATTTGATGGCTCTCAATTGTAAAGTGATATTGTTTTGCTACTTTCGATAATTCATCCATTGGGCAGTAATCAAAAGGAATGGTTTTTTTACATACTCTACAAATTAAATGATGGTGGTGGTGATCGAGGCACATTAGCTTATAAAATGATTTACCATCCGTTGTTTTTTTGTGAAGGATGTCAACGGTATAAAAGCTTTCTAACGTTCGATAAACAGTTGAAAGATTTAGTTTGTTGTCTTTTTTTGAAATTTCATCGTATATTTCTTCACAAGACATAAACTTATTCTCATTATTTTGTAATATAGTAATTATTGCTTTTCTTTGATTAGTGAGCTTTAATTTATTTTCTTTTAATATATTCATTATTGCTTGTTTTTTCATAAGGACCTCTTATGATAATTGTAAAGCATAAGTAAGTAGAAGTAAAGGAGGCGCAATGAAAAAGAATAATAAGTTTGAACTATTTGTCGTTATTGCGTTTATTATAAATGTGTTATTTATCTATTTTTTTAGAAATGAAGAACTGGGCAGGTTTGCAACAATACTTAGCAGTATAATACTAGAAGCGTTTCCGTTTATATTGTTAGGCACTATTATTTCATCTATTATACAAGTCTTTGTTACAGATGAAACCATAAAAAAACTATTGCCTGATAGTATGTTCAAAGGAATAGTTGTCTCTAGTCTTATAGGGTTTGTCTTTCCGGTGTGTGAATGCGCCATCATACCAATCGCTAGGCGGTTAATAAAAAAAGGCCTTCCGGTTCCTATGGCTGTGACATTTCTACTATCGACACCAATAACAAATCCCATCGTTATTTTTTCAACGTACTACGCTTTTGGAGGGGATTATAAATACGTATTGTTACGACTTATGTTTGGAATGCTGATTTCAATTTTAGTAGGTTTAGGCATTCATTTGTTTGTAAAAGAGAGCGTGTTTAAAACGTTTTATGTCGGTTCGCTAAACAAGGAAAAGAAAAATGTTCGTTTCTTTGATTCGGTATATGAAGTGCTCAAACATACTAGTTTAGAGTTTTATGACATCGGCAGATTTTTGATATTCGGTGCGGTTATATCCGCTAATATTAATACATTTGTTTCGAAATCGTTTATGAATTCGCTTGGGTCAAATAATATTTCATCCATCCTTGCCATGATGGCCTTAGCTTTTATATTATCGATCTGTTCAGAAGCAGATGCGTTTATTGCGAGTTCATTTAGAAATATTTTTTCTAGAAATTCCATTTTAGCATTTCTCGTATTTGGACCAATGCTTGATATCAAAAATAGTATTATGTTATTTGGTTCATTTAAGTCTAAATTTGTTTATAAATTAATTGGCTTAACAATTAGTATTACGTTCTTAGTATTCTATGTTGCTTCAATGTTGGGGGTTTAGATGGGTAGAAAAATAATATGGATATTAACATTATTGGCTCATGAATTGTTATTAATCTATTTAGTATATTCTAATAAGATTGCCATGTTTTTAAATCCGAAAATGAATAAATACATATATTTTAGTATTATTGTGATGTTTTTACTTCTGTTCGTTGAACTATTTGATGTCATCAGCAAAAGATATTATAGTAAAGTAGGTGTTAGTGTCATCGTTTTTCTTATTCCACTACTACTGACATTTTATCAAAGTTATCCAGAGGCAGAGTCTATTGAAAAGGTAGAGGAAAAACATTTTGTTGATAGTCTTGATGTAGAAAAATTACAAGCTGAAGCTGTTACCAGTGTGTTTGATGGCATGAGTGAGGTGGAAGAGGGCGAGTATTTTATGAAGTCCTTAAACGCTTGCTATAAAGACTTGTACGAGAATGATTTTAAGAATTATGAAGGACAGGAATTTGAGATTTCTGGGATGGTTTATTATAACGATAAGTTAAAAAAGAACGAGTTTAGGATCGTTAGATTGTTAATGAGCTGTTGTGCTGCTGATGCTAGTTATGTTGGTTTTCTAGCCGAACACGATGGCAGCGAGACGTTAACGCAAGGAACGTGGATAAGGGTGAAAGGTGTGATCAAAAAAGGGGTTCAATACAACAACGGTCTAAACAGGGAAGAACGCGTACCTAAAATATATATAAAAAGTATTGAACGAATGAATCCTCCAGCATCAGAATATGTTTATCCATAATAAAAAGGCCCTCAATGAGGGCTTATATTATGCTATTTTTTAATTCTATCTAGGTTGCCTTCGTATTCGTATTCATCCACTAGCTTACAAACGGCAAATACTCTTTGACCAGTTGCTGAGGTGATAGGGCATGTCATTAATGATAATAGTGGTGCGCCATACTCGTCAGCTTGAGAGTCTTCTATCATATAGAAAGCATCTTCTGGTACGGTTTGTAAGTCGACCATAACATACTCATATATTTTCTTTTTATCGGTTAAGAAGAATTTTGTGCCTTCTTTAACATCAAGAATTCTATTGAATAGAACGCCTTCATCGGTTGAATAGTGAGCAGCAACTGCATAGTTTCCTTTTCCCATTTCTTGGTCTGGTTTCATTGTTCCAGCGCCAACTAATAAGTTGGTATTGTTAATCCCTTTGAAAACAGCGATATTCATCTTTAGTTCAGGAGATATTATTTGACCAATAATAAGAGAAGTATCAACGTCGGTTAAATTTGTTACGGATTCGTACACATCAATTTCGCTTACACTCTCATAATCATATATTGCTTCCGCTTCATTATTTTTTTTCAATTGCTCAGGGTCTATATTATCAAACACCTCAATTGTTTTTATACTTTCTTTTTTAATGAAGTAGTTACTTATTTTTGGTAGAAATAGTATCACTACTCCAACAATTATTAGCACAACGGCTATTATTTTTTTATACATAGTTTTTCCTTTCCCGTTGTCATTATAACATGATTTCTTATATTTTTGTGAAATAGTTCATATTTATCAATATTTTACTAAAAGTAATTATGTGATATATAAAAAGTGTAATAGTTTGTTTTTTTTATTATTTATTTATAATTTATTTCTATAAATTTTAGTATATCTCTATCAAAATTATTTAAAAAAAGCCAAAAAAGATGATATAATATTCTAGTAAGAATATAATAAGGAGGAATTATCTATATGAAGTTATACAAAAGCGACAATATTAGGAATGTAGCAATACTTGGCCATGGTGGAACAGGAAAAACTACTGTTATCGAATCCATACTTTATAATCTCAAGCTTACAAAAAGGATGGGGAAGGTTGAAGATGGATCAACAGTTTCTGACTACACCAAGGAAGAAAAAAATAGAGGTTTCTCTATTTCGAGTAGTTTAATTCCTATAGAATGGAATAATTCTAAGATAAATTTAATCGATACACCTGGTTATTTTGACTTTGTTAGTGAGACGTTTGGTGCATTAAGAGTTTCTGGTGGTGCGATTATTGTGGTAGACGCATCAGCAGGTATTCAAGTAGGTACTGAAAAAGCTTGGACATACACTGAAAAGAGAAAAATGCCACGAATTATTTTTGTCAATAAAATGGATAAAGAAGATATTAACTATGTAAAAGTAATCAGGGAATTAAAAGAAAAATTTGGTAAAAAAGTAGCTCCATTTGTAATTCCTTTACAGACTGGTGAGGACTTTAAAGGCTTTGTCAATGTTGTTGATATGGTGGCAAGAGAATACAAAGGAAATGAATGTGTTGATGTAGCGGTGCCGTCTGACGCAGAGGCTAGAATTTCACCGGTAAGAGATTTGCTTATTGAGGCAGTGGCTGAAAGTGATGAAGAATTATTAGATAAATACTTTGAAGGTGAAGAGTTTACTACAGAAGAGATTCATAGAGGCCTAAGAAAGGGTGTTATATCAGGAGATATCGTTCCAGTGCTTATAGGTTCCGCTATTGAAGGAGTGGGAATCCATACATTACTTAATGTTGTTGTTGACTATATGCCAACACCAAAAGATATGCATGGTGGTGTATATGAAGGAACCCTTCCTGGCGAAACAAAAGTTGAAAAGAGAAATGTTTGTGAAGAGGACCCATTTAGTGCACTAGTTTTTAAAACAATAGTGGACCCATTTGTTGGTAAAATATCACTATTTAAAGTTATTTCTGGTTCTATTAAAAAAGATATGGAAGTATTAAATGCGAACAAAGGGACTACTGAAAAAGTTGGTTCTGTCTTCTCATTAAGAGGGAAAACACAGATTGAAATGGAGAAAATAGTTGCTGGAGATATCGGTGCTGTTGCGAAGTTAAATGATGTTGAATCAGGTGATACAATCTGTGATAAGAATAACCCAATAGAGTATTCAGGTATTAAGTTCCCAAGACCAGGCTTATTTAAGGCTATTGAGCCTAAGAGCAAGGGAGATGAGGACAAAATTGGTTCTTCACTTCAAAAACTGAATGAAGAAGATCCATCATTCTCAGTAAATAGAAATAAAGAAACACATCAGCTAATCATTGGTGGTCAAGGCGTTATGCATCTAGGAGTTATCATTAATAAGCTAAAAGAAATGTTTGATGTTGAAGTTGAAATGGTTCCTCAAAAAATTGCATATAGAGAGACTATCAAAGGAATATCTACTGTTCAAGGAAAGCATAAGAAGCAATCTGGTGGAGCGGGTCAATATGGTGACGTTCACATTAAGTTTGAGCCGTATGCAGATGGATTTTTATTTGAAGAGAAAATCTTTGGTGGTTCTGTTCCAAAGGGATATATACCAGCGGTAGAAAAAGGCTTAGAAGAATCATTAGAAAAAGGGCCACTAGCTGGATATAAAGTTGTAAATATTAAAGCTACTCTTCTTGATGGATCGTACCATGCGGTAGATTCAAGTGAGATGGCATTTAAAATAGCTGCTTCGCTAGCGTTTAAAAAAGGTCTTCCTTTAGCTCAACCAGTATTATTAGAACCAATAATGCATCTTGAGATAAATGTTCCTGATGATAACATGGGAGACATATTAGGTGATTTAAATAAGAGACGTGGTAGAATACTAGGTATGGAACCTGCTGAAAAGGGATATCAAAAAGTGATTGCTGAAGCACCTGAAGCAGAGCTATTTACGTATTCAAGTGAATTAAGAAGTATGACTCAAGCAAGGGGTTATTTTGCAGTAAGATTTGAACGATATGAAGAAGTGCCTTCGTCAATGGCAGGAAAGATTATTGCTGAGGCACAAGCAGAATAATTATAGAAAGGGCATGTGCCCTTTCTAATTGTTAAAGGATTTTATGAAAGAAAAAATAATGTTTGTATGTGGTTCTTGTGGTGCCACTAGTCCTAAATGGATGGGAAAGTGTAACGAGTGTGGTGAATGGGACACCTATGTAGAAGAGGTCGTTCAGACAAGTTCAGTAAAAAAAAGTACAATTAAAGCGCAGAAAATAGAGACGCTTAAGAACGTCACAATTTCTTCACAAAGTAGGACTATAATAGGTATTAAAGAACTCGATAGAGTGCTTGGGGGAGGCATTGTAGATGGTAGTCTTATTCTAGTTGGGGGTGACCCTGGAATTGGTAAGAGTACGTTGCTTCTTCAAGTGGCAAGCAATTTATCGAAGCAAGGTAAAAAAATACTCTATATTTCTGGTGAAGAGTCAAAGATACAGATTAAACTTCGAGCGGATCGATTAAATATTGATTGTAACAATGTTTTTATATTATCTGAAAACAACTTTGAAACGATTGATGTAGCCATCGATGAAATAAAGCCTGACGTATTAGTAGTGGACTCGATACAAACCATTGCTACTCAAACGTTATCATCACCACCAGGCTCCGTATCTCAAGTTCGAGAAGTAACATCGGCTCTTATGAAGATTGCCAAAAGAAATTCCATTGCGACATTTGTTGTGGGACACGTCACGAAGTCAGGGTCCATTGCAGGACCAAAAATACTTGAGCATATTGTCGATACAGTACTTTATTTTGAAGGGGATAATACATCTGTTTATAGAATTCTTCGATCTGTAAAAAATAGATTTGGGTCTACCAATGAGGTCGGACTATTTACTATGGGTGAAGTGGGGCTTATAGAAGTTAAAAATCCATCGGAATTGTTTTTGTCAAGTGGTATTACAAGTAAAATTGGAACTACCATCTTTGTTTCTATGGAAGGGACTAGACCGCTACTGGTAGAGATTCAGTCGCTAGTGACGAAAACGAATTTTCCTTCCCCAAGACGAATGGGTGTTGGAATCGACTACAATAAGCTTATTGTTGCGTTAGCTATATTGGAAAAAAAATCAAAGATCTATTTGCAATCATTTGATGTATATGTAAGTGCTGTTGGTGGCATTAGTCTTAGTGAGCCGGCTATGAGTCTTGCCATGATGATAAGTGTTGCATCTAGTTTTTATAATAAGAGTTTACCTAATGATGTTGTTGTATTTGGAGAAGTGGGTTTACTAGGTGAAGTAAGAAAAGTGTCACATATGGATAAACGGTTAATAGAAGCGAGTCGTTTAGGGTATACCACGGCTATCACGCCAAAGTTAACTAGAAAAGTGAAAGGTATTCAAACAATAGAGGTCGAGAGTATCAAAGAGGCGATAGATATTCTGTTTAAATAAAGGTGGTGTTTTGGAAATAGGAAATGTAATATTTTATCCAATGCATGGAGCGGGTGAAATAATTAAAAAGGAAGAAAAACTGTTTGATGGTGAAAAAACAGTGTATTGTACTGTTCGAATTAATGTTAAGAATTTAATGCTTCAGTTTCCAGAAGATAGAGTTGATTTGCTAAATATTAGAGAAATATCGAGTTTAGAGAGTATTGAAAAGGCCATTTATGAGTCATCTAACAAGAATTTTTCGAATGATGGAAATTGGAATAAGAGATACCAAAGTCAGGTAGATAAGTTAAAAACAGGAACAATAAATGATATGTGTGATGTTATCGTTAATTTCTATAGCCAAGAAGTAGAAAAGAGTTTATCTTCTGGCGAACGACAACTTTATCATACTAGTTTTAATGTTTTGACATCAGAACTTATGTATGTATTAGATTCTACTAAAAAAGAAGCGGAGGAATTTTTGACGAAAAAATTAAAGGAGGTCTTATGAAAAATAAGATGTTGAAATATGTAACGTTTTTCGTTAGCATTGTCTTTGGTGTGATGACCACTATGTGGATGCTAAACGTAAATCATATTTCAGACAAAGTGAAAATTTTAAAATTTAGCCCTATTATAAACTATGCTGTATTTATAGTTTTATTTGGAATTATTTATTATATTGTTATTTATTTTTTAGTGAAGTATGCTTATAAATGGGTTAAAGAGATTGCGGATACGATTTTAAATCAACCGATTTCCAATATAGTGTTTGGTACAATCGGATTGGTAGTCGGTGTAATACTGGCCTTTTTGATATCCAGAGCATATACCTTTATCAATAACAATTTGTTTAGCACAATACTTGCCACAATAACATATATTATTTTTGGTTATTTGGGCATAGTTGTTGCTTCTCGACGCTTTAGTGATCTTCCCGTCAAATTAGACTTTGGGAAATCGTCATCTAAAAAGAGTGGTTCCTCTAAAAATAATCACAAGACGTCATCAAAGGTTTTAGATACGAGTGCTATTATTGATGGAAGGATTGCTGAAATATGTAAGACGGGTTTTGTAGAAGGAACTCTATATGTTCCGGAGTTTGTTCTAAAGGAGTTGCGCCATATAGCGGACTCTGAGGATGATTTAACTAGAACAAAGGGTCGACGAGGATTTGATATTATAGAAAGCTTAAAAGATCTAAAAGGAATTAAGCTCATTATAACGGATAAGGATTATGCCGAATCAGATGAAGTAGATTTAAAGTTGCTTTTATTAGCAAAAGATATTGGTGCGGCGGTTGTGACGACAGACTATAATCTCAACAAAGTGGCATCACTTCAAAATATAAAAGTTTTAAATGTAAATGATTTATCGAATGCGGTAAAACCAAACGCAATACCTGGCGAAACGTTTGAAACAGAGATTATAAAAAAAGGAAAAGAACAAAATCAGGGAGTTGCATACTTATCTGATGGGACAATGATCGTTGTTGAATCTGCTTCAGATAAGGTAGGCCAAAAGCATGTTGTGGAAGTAACAAGTATCTTACAAACTCCAGCTGGGAGAATGATATTTGCTAAAATAAAGGAGTAATAAAATATGAGTGATAAGTATGATTTAAAAAACAAAAAATGGTGTGAAGTATTAAGTGGATTTGATTTGGAGCGAATTAAGAAAATTCCTTTGGGCGAGAAGTTTAAATTAGTTGAAACGATAAAACTATTAGCTCATGAGGCGGAATTTGCGAAAGAAAACGGATATAAGAATTTAGTGGAAAGCAAATATTTCAAAGAAGAAAAGACATATAGGCTTATATGCTACTTATATGTAGAGGATGTTGAGTTTGAAGATATTAAAAACATTGTTTTACACTATTTAGATAATTATAAGTTTTCCGATGTATATTATTCTAAATTTGCCTTGATTGGTATTGGTATCATGATGATGAAGTGGGGAAGGGATGCGTTTACCATATTTAATGCATTACTGGTTTTACTTGGTCAAGAGTTTTTAACTTATAATTTAAAATTATATGGATACAATGAAGCGCTTATGACGCCGGCAAAAGTCGAAGATTTAATAAGATATAAGGAGTTTGAGGAGCTATTTAGAGAAAAGAAATACAAACTGTTAGCGCTTGGATATATGGCGAAAGAAGATGGCATGGATTATGTTGAAAAGTATTTTGAGTACGGGACTTCTAATGAAAAGGCTAAAATCTATTTTTCTTTGCTAAGCAACATGCATGATGATTTAATCTATAGAAGCTATGTGTTTTTAAGTCAAGATGCTGATAATATGGATAAAATGATTATTACTGGTATATATTGTATTTTAAAAGATAAAGATATACTCACTAGTCACTACATGATGAATTCATGTATTGGTAAATATGACCACTCTAATGAACAAGGGAAACTCGATAACGTTATAGGAGAAGTTATTAGGGTATATGAGGTAATGAAAAAAGAAATAGGATTGGAGTAACTATATGAGATATTATATTAATAGAAAAAAAAGAAAGAACACGATTGCCATATTTCTTGGCGTATTGACGGTATCAATAACGATAATCGCATTAATCCTTAAGCTAGTTAACTTCTTAAGAATGTTTAAAAAGAATACAGATAGTTTTATTATGTTTGCTGACGCGGAAATAGATTATGATGATGAGGTATTTGAAGATAAATGCGTAGCAGTAATATCTGCTAAAGCAAAGATCGACTTATCAAATGCTATCGCATCAAATAATCCTATGAACTTATGCCTTAAGTGCAAGTACTCAAATACTGAAGTGATTGTGCCTTCTGAATGGAATGTTAAGGTTCAAGGCAATACTTTAAAATCAACGATAATAAATGAAGTAAAATTTGATAAAGAAAACTTTGAAGCACCATTACTTTTTATCAACTATGTATCGGAATCTTCTCATTTGAGAATTCATAGCGTTGAGTCTAACAAAAAAATAGAGATGGTTGAGCAAGCGATTTAAAGAATAAAAATAGAGAGTTCACTCTCTATTTTTTTATCGTTCCATATCCACCATATATTGGTTTCGTATCGGTAATTGTAATAAAGGAATTTTCTTGTATGCTTTTAATTTTAGTGACAAGTTCGCTTGTTTTCTTTCGTCTAGCTATTATTATCAGTATGTTCCTATCAAAATTCATTCCTTTTCCTTCGGTGACGGTCACCGCATATCCTAATTTTCTCAATTCATTTGCAAGCTTTAAACCATCTTCTGCTTTAACAATAACTTCTACTCGAATTGTTCCAAGACCCAGTCGGTTTTCAACAGCTATTCCATAAAAGTTTCCTAGTCCAAATCCTATGGCATAGGCAAGTACTTTTAGAGGGTCGTTGGTGATATCCTTTAAAACCGTTGATACAAGGACAACCCATATTATGACTTCAAAGAATCCCACAATGGCTCCTTGGAGCTGTTCTCCTTTTGTTATTAACTTAATCCGTAAAGTAGCCATCGTTACTTCAAATGTCTTTACTAGTATGATAAGTAAGTAAATTAAATATTGCATGTTTCCTTCTTTCAATTATTAATACATCATCGCTATCATAAGCGTTATAAGAAAAATCAGTGTACTTTGTAACAAAGTGTATTTTAAAAACTGGAAGCTGGGTGATGAGTATAGGTACTTCACCTTCATTTTTTCTTCCATCTCTTGCGTTGTACTTGCGTTCATTTCATCCATCAGTTTTTTTCTTTTATTCTTGAAAAAAAATATGGCGAATCGTTTGAATGAATATCTGAGTGGAGAGTAGAGCCCTCTTTGTATCGTAAATAGTATGATAGATATAGCAAAAAATGGTAAGTTGATTAAGAAAGCAACATTAATGAAATGGATAAAACGAACCTCACCAAATATAGTTAAATAAAAAACGGTAATTAATAGGATAATTACCGGATATAAAAATAGTTTCAATTGTTTCATTTCTATCTCCTGTTCCCTGTCTGTCGTAATTATATAATAGAATTTATTAGGGTACAACATTTTTTTTTGTAGGTCAAATAAACCTTTACTTAATCGCTAAAATGATGTATAATTTATTAAAGTTGATATAGCCGAAAGGCAATTTTAAAGGAGGAAATATGAAAAAACTATTAGCATTATTATTAGTTTTTGTTCTAGTTTTTTCTGTAGTGGCTTGTGGGCCAAAAACAGAAGAAACTACGAAAGACGACACTGAAAACAAAGACTCTACAGAAGAGCCTAAAGAAGAAAAAGCTCAAAAAGCTAAACTTAACTTAGTTGGTGGAGAAAACATTCCATCATTAGTTACTTGGCTTTCTACAGATGCAGTTTCTTTTGAAATTCTAGGTAACATTAACGGTGGTTTAATGAACTTAGATACAAAAAGAACAGCTGTTCCTGATTTAGCAGAATCTTATGAAGTAAGTGAAGACGGTTTAACTTATACATTTAAGTTAAGAGATAACAAATGGACTACAGTTGACGGAGAAGTGTATGCTCCTGTAACTGCACAAGACTTTGTTTATGCATGGAAGAAATTAGCAGATCCTAAGGAAGCATCAGCGTATGCGTTCATGATTAAGACAGCTGCAATTAAAAATGGTAAAGAAGCAATTGATTTATCAGAATTAATCGTTGCTTATGATAAAGCAGACAAAAACCTTAAATCAATGAAAGTTGGAGACTTCCAAGATATCGAAGCAAAGACTCCAGAAGCACAACTTGAAGAAGCAAAAGCTGAACTTGAAAAGCAATTAGGTGAAGCGGCTGATGAAGAAGCTAAAAAAGAAATTCAAAAGAAAATTGACGCTCTAAAAGTAGAAGATTATGAAGCAATCGAAGCAAAGAGCGCGCAAGAACAATTTGATGAAGCAAAAGCTGCAGCAGAAGAAGAATTTGCAGCACAAAAAGAAGCAATAGAATCTGAATATGGTTCAATAGATGAAGCGAACAAGAAAGTTTCAGAGTTAATTGACTCTTTAGCTGTTGAAGCAGTTGATGATAAAACACTAAAAGTTACATTATCAAATCCTGTTCCATACTTCTTAGACCTTATGACATTCCCATCATTCTTCCCAGCAAACCAAAAGTTTGTTGAAGAAAAAGGTGATGCTTATGGTACTAAAGTAGATGCATTCTTATATGATGGACCATACATTTTCAAAGAGTGGAAATTATCAGAAAGACATTACTTAGTGAAAAACCCTAATTACTGGGATGCAGCTAATGTAGCTGTTGATGAGATTGATGTAAGAGTAATTGAGAAAATTAACAACGATACAGCAGTACAAATGTACTTAGACAAAGAGATTGATAGAGTTGTTCTTTCAGGAACTAACGTAGATAAGTATGGAAATAGACCAGACGCATTATCAATTGGTGAGTCAGTAATGTTCTATCTACACGTTAACCAAGGTAAAGGTGCAGCAACAGCTAACACTAAATTACTTCAAAATGCAAAAGCAAGAAAAGCACTTAACATGGGTATTAACAAGAAATTTATAACTGATAAAGTATTTAATAACGGTTCAGTACCTGCTGATTACTTCTTACCAAAAGACTTTGTAGCAAATGCTGATGGTAAAGAGTTCAGAGAAGTGGCTGGAGAGAAATTCAATGGTAAAGACGGTTATAATAAGTACAATGTAGAAGAAGCGAAGAAACTTTGGAAAGAAGCAAAAGAAGAGACTGGTATGAATGAAGTTGAACTTGAGCTTATGATTTATCAAGGTGAGTCTGCTTCTAAAGTAGGTGCTGCAATTAAAGATGACCTTGAGAAGAATTTAGAAGGATTAAAAATTAATATCCAAGCACTTCCTTTCTCTGAAAAGATTAAGAGAGCGCAAGCTGGTGACTATGAACTTGACTGGGCTGGTTGGGGACCTGACTATCCAGACGCTATGACATTCACGGATCTATGGGTGACTGGCGGTGGTCATAACACAATTGGATACGAAAACGAAGCATATGATAAATTAATTGAAGCTGCTAAGAATGGTGAATTAACTGCACCTAGCAAAATCAATGAGCGTTTTGAAGCTTTAGTAGAGACTGAAAAAATGTTACTTGAAGATGATCAAGCGATAATTCCATTGTATCAAAGAGGTATAATCGTATTAAATGCTCCTAAAGTTAAGAACTGGGTTCACCAAGTATTTGGACCAGATGTTCAGTACAAATATATTACTATAGAAGAATAATATAAAAGTAATAATATAAAGTTGTATTTGCAGGAGGTTTTAGCCTCCTGTAAATATTATTATAGAAAAAATTAACGAAGGAGGATAAATGTTAAGATATACTTTAGAAAGAATTGCATTGCTTGTTTTAACTATGTTTTTGATAGTTACATTAAATTTCTTTCTGTTAAGGCTTGATGGTACGACTCCTTTTGAAAATCCTAAGATTACCGATACTCAAAAACAATTCATGATGGAAAAATATGGTTTGGATAAACCAATGGTTGTTCAGTACGCTAGATATCTTGGTGATTTATTAAAAGGGGATATGGGAAAGAGTATATACTTTCAAAACCAACCAGTACTCGAGCTTATATTGTCGAAATTACCACATACTATGAGAGTGGGATTGCCGGCATTGGTTTTTGGCGTTTTAATGGGCATGATTCTTGGCGCATTAGCCGCAATATATAGAGGTGGTTTTATTGATAACATGGTAACTGTTTTAGCGATAGTTTTTGTTACAATTCCGTCTTTCGTTCTTGCGGCATTATTTCAACACTATCTAGCAGGAGAGTGGGGATTATTCCCTTATCTTTATAGCCCACCAGACCCATCTAGAGGAGTTACTTATTGGGATTCTATGTATTCCGTAATAATGCCTGCCTTAGCGATTGGGCTTGGTATCATAGCTTCTGTTATGAGGTTTATGAGAAGTGAACTTGTTGAGGTGTTAAATTCTGATTACATTTTACTTGCAAGAGCAAAAGGCCTTAGCAAACCAAAAGTTATTTTAAAACACGCTATCAGAAATGCGATGATACCAGTTATGACAATTATAGGTCCTATGACGTTGTCTGTTATCTATGGCTCACTTGTTATTGAGAGATTCTTTGGTGTTCCTGGACTGTCTCAGCTCATGCTAAATGCTATAGAAAAACATGACTATTTTCTTACACTTGGTGTTAACATCTTCTATAGTTTTATGTATATCGTTATTGTATTAGTTATCGATTTATTATACGGTGTTGTTGACCCTAGAATTAGACTTAGTGGAGGTAGCAAATAATGGAAAATGAAAAAAATTTAGAAAAAAAACTATCTCCTGATATGTTTAAACGAACAAAGGTTGATATCAGTGAATCAGAAAAAATGTCGGTTGAAAGCCTTAGCTTTTGGCAAGATGCCTTTCGAAGACTACTTGGTAATAAAGGTGCCGTAATGAGTTTAGTGATCATAGCGATACTTGTTATTATGTCTATTGTTGGTCCTATTAAACCGTTTAACAGAACAAATTATGATGGCACTGTATTTAAATATGATAGTTCTCCAGTGGTCTTAGGCAAAGATGGTAAAATGCTCAAAAAAGATGAAATATTCTTTTTACCTCCAAGAATACCTGGTCTTGAGAAATTAGGGTTCTTTGATGGTACTGCAAAAGCAGAAATACCTTCTTTTGATATGATTGTCGGAGATATTCCACGAAATGATAAATTTAATGAACTTAGAAAACCACAGAATAAAGCAAAACTTGTTGAAGAGTTAGGTATTCCGTATCATCCTTTTGAGATAAATATCACAAATATTTATGAAAAAGATGGTGAGTTATTGATGGACTATACTGTGAATCAATCAGGTGAGGAGAAAACGACGAAGTATGTTGATATGATTAGTGAGTATTCGCTTTATCAACCAGGAAACTTCAAGTTTATAAGCACTTCTATGGATGATTTTGGTTCCAATATGCTGACAGTTAGAAAAAACTACTATAAGATGCAAAATGTTGATCATTTGTATTTTTGGTTCGGAACAGATAAGAGCCCGTTTGATAACTGGACAAGACTTTGGATTGGTGTTAGGGTATCACTTCTTATTGCTTTAGCGGCGATGCTTATTGACTTTAGTATTGGTATTACTTATGGAACAATAGCAGGTTTTTATGCTGGTACCTGGATAGACAATATTATGATGCGATTTGCTGAGGTGCTAGGATCTATTCCGTTTATTGTGTTCCTTTTCATTATGATTTCGATTAAACCCGTTATTAACGCGTTTATACAAAGCATTGTATTTGCTTTTGCAAGTGGTAAAGCACTTATATATATCGCCATAATATTCTTTGCAATATTTACACTAAATCAATTAATAAAACTGTTTAGAAAACAGATTAGTAAAAAAGAATTATTGTTACATTACAAAAACCCTGTGATTACATTTGCTGTATTGGCGGTTATTCAGGTGATTGTAACATACTTCCTAAAGAGCAAAGATATGTTAAATACTAGTATGGCGACAACAGAAGTTATATCCTTCTTAATTATTGTTTTTGCCATGAGTTTAACGGGATGGATTGGTGTAACAAGGATTGTTCGTGCTCAAATTATAAAACTCAGAGATCAAGAGTTTATTTTAGCAGCTAGAACACTTGGAGCAGATAATTCAAGGATTATGAAAAAACACTTATTCCCGAACATTATCGGACAACTTGTTGTACTTGCTACATTTAAAATACCATCTGCTATCTTTACAGAAGCATTCCTTACATTTATAGGTCTGGGTCTTCCAATTCCTATGGCTTCACTTGGTGTGCTTGTGTTTAGAGGATATGAGGCAATGAAACTACAACCATCGCTACTATTTATACCTGCATTTGTCATGTCAATTTTGATGCTTGCAGTAAACTTACTTGCGAATGGACTTAGAGACGCACTTGATCCAAGGATGAGATAGGAGGGAACATGGAAAAAATATTAGAAGTAAAAGATTTAGAAGTTTCCTTTAAAACCTATGCAGGGGATGTTCAGGCTGTAAGGGGTATTTCATTTGATCTTCATGAAGGAGAAGCGCTTTCAATAGTGGGAGAGAGTGGTAGTGGTAAGAGTGTTACCGTGAAGGCAATCATGGGCCTTTTAGCTGGCAATGGTTACTACAAAAACGGATCTATTTTGTTTGAAGACAAAGATGTTACTAAAATGGAAGAAGCCGATTTACATGAGATAAGAGGCAATAAAATGGCGATGATCTTCCAGGACCCTATGACAAGCCTTGACCCAACAATGAATATAGGGAAGCAAATTATGGAGGTTATATTACTCCATCAAGATGTTAGTAAAGAAGAGGCTAGAAAAAAAGCAATCAATTTAATTGAAATGGTTGGTATTGATCAAGCTGAAGCAAGAATGAAACAGTATCCTCACCAGTTTTCAGGTGGTATGAGACAGCGTATCGTCATTGCGATAGCGCTTGCTTGTGAGCCTCAGATTCTGATAGCTGATGAGCCTACTACAGCGCTTGATGTTACCATTCAAGCTCAGATAATTGACCTTATGAAAGATTTGCAGAAGAGGCTTGGTGTTAGCTTAATATTTATCACTCATGACCTTGGTGTTGTTGCAAACGTTGCGGACCGAGTGGCGGTTATGTATGCTGGAAGAATTGTTGAAATTGGTACAAATGAAGAGGTATTCTATAATCCTCAGCACCCATATACTTGGGGACTTTTGGCTTCAATGCCTGAACTGGATTCGAAAGAGAAACTATATGCAATACCAGGTACTCCGCCGAACTTAATTATGCCACCGAAAGGGGATGCGTTTGCACTTAGGAGCGAGTACGCGTTAGAAATCGATTTAGAAGAGCAACCACCATTCTTTGACATTAGTCCAACTCATAAAGCAGCTACATGGTTACTTCATGAGTATGCACCTAAAGTTGAACCACCAGCAATAATCAAAGAAAGACATAAACGCTTTAAGGAGTTAAAAAATGAAAGATAATAATAGAGAAATCTTACTTGAGGTAAAAAATCTTAAACAATATTTCTCTTTAGGGAGAAAAAAGACAGTAAAAGCTGTTGATGACGTTAGCTTTCATATCTTTAAAGGTGAAACATTTGGCCTAGTTGGAGAGAGTGGTAGTGGTAAGAGTACTACTGGTAGAACGATAATAAAACTCTATAAGCCAACTGCTGGTGAAGTGTGGTTAGATGGTTTAAGAATTGATAAAACGCTTGAAAGAGAAGATGAAATAAGAGTAAATAAAGACATTCAGATGATATTCCAAGACCCTATGGCGTGTCTAAACCCTAGAATGAAAGTGGAAGATATTGTTGCAGAAGGTCTAGATATTAATCGAATGACAGATAGTGATGAAGAGAGACGTCAGAGAGTAATTGATATGCTAAAAAAAGTAGGTCTTGATGAGCAGCATATCGAACGATACCCTCACGAGTTTAGTGGTGGTCAAAGGCAACGTATAGGTATTGCTAGAGCACTTGCTGTTGAGCCAAAGCTTATCATTGCTGACGAGCCGATTAGTGCCCTTGACGTATCGATTCAAGCGCAGGTAGTAAACCTACTTAATGATTTGCAAGATGAAGAGGATTTAACCTATCTATTTATTGCTCACGATTTAAGTATGGTTAAGTATATTTCAGACCGAATTGCTGTAATGCATAAGGGTAAAATTGTGGAATTAACGACAAGTGATAAACTGTTCTTAAATCCGCTTCATCCTTATACTAAGTCGCTTATTTCAGCTATTCCACTTCCTGATCCAGAGATGGAAAAATCTAGGAAGAGATTGGTATATGATCCGTCGATTCATAATTATGATAAGGAAACACCAAAGTGGGTTGAAATAGAACCAGAACACTTTATATTAGCGTCAGACAGTGAAATCGAAGCATATAAGAAAGAGCTTAATGAAGGTGGCGAAAGCAACTTTATGAAAGAAATCTTAGGAAAATAATGTGTAGGGATAGTCTTAATGGCTATTCCTTTTTTTTATGGTATAATATTGAACTGAGGTGAGATGAATGAATAACAAAAAATATAAAGTGGTTTTGTCTTGGATAGTGATTATTACGTTAATAATTGCCATTGTTCTTCCTTATGTTATGATGAGTTTTGGGAAATGATAGTTGATAAGATTACAGTAGAAGGAAAACGAGTTGTCATACAATCGGATACGACCAAAGTGGCTATCCATATGGATACTTATCTATCTTTTTCTTTTGATGTTGGCGATGATATTGATTTTGAA
>PDWI01004117.1_pt1 | contig 19838 bp, 12 predicted proteins | sample 1430891 | NCBI WGS metagenome assembly PDWI01 (sample SAMN01162508, study PRJNA174530) | Oral metagenome, whole genome shotgun sequencing project. | biome: Marine environment; feature: Marine mammal; material: Swab sample of the gingival sulcus; isolation source: swab sample of gingival sulcus...
CATGCCGACACGGGTGCGATGGAATGGGCAATAGGAATTGCTGTTTTGTTAGCGATTGCTGGTGTAGGTGGATATTATGTTGTGAATAAGAAGAAATAGAGTGATTTGAATAGTTTTAATAGATAATTTGAAAAAGATGTTAGGATTCGTTCCTACATCTTTTTCTTTAAAATGCAAAATTACTTTTGTTTTTTTTTTGATTTTATAAATATATTGATTTTAATTTTTATTCTTATATCAAAATATGACAAACACAATTAAATGAAAAGCCACTATAATAACTAAAAAAATTTCATTTTGATTTTTAGATACTACTATATGAGATGTTGAAAAATTTCAAATTAATACATTTGAAGATTTACAATCTGTTATGAAATATTTTGATTGATTTGAGAACATTAATTCTGAATTTCAAAAACTCTTAGATGTTAATGTTGATAAATCTGGTAACTGATATATTGTTCGTGTTAATACAAGAGAATTTGGAAAAGAATATCGTGAGAAGAAACATTATAAAGAATTACACCTTGAATTTACATCAAATATTCAGGATGATATAATTAAAAAAATAAAAAATAAAACATTCTTTTTAAAATCATTTTATGAATATATACCTAATTTACAAAATGAAACGGATGTATTACAAGATACTATTGGTTGAAAAAAAATATTTCATACATTTGCAGAGCTTAAGGCTTATGTAAGAGACCCACAAAATTCACTTGCTAACATTGCTTTTCCAAAAGTTACCGAATTGTGTAATTTATTTAAAAAATGTAATAGAGTTGATTATTCTTGAATTGAAACATGGGATGTAAATCATATTACAAATTTTGCTGATATGTTTGTAGATTCAAAATTTAATGGTAAAGGTATTGAAAATTGGAATGTGAGTAATGCAAAAGATATGAGTGGTATGTTTTGTGGGTGTAAAAAATTTAATGCTAATATTAGCGGTTGGGATGTAAATAATGTAACAGATATGTATAGTATGTTTGATGGTTGTTCATCATTCAACATTGATCTTGGTAAATGGAATGTAGGTAATGTCACTGATATGAATAGAATGTTTCATAATTGTGGTACGTTTGACCAAGATTTGTCAGGTTGGAATGTTAAAAAGGTGCAAACTATGTATAAGATGTTTTTTTGATGTGAATCGATGAATATCAAAAAATATATACAAAATGGATATTTATTCGATTGGCAAGTAAGAAATGATCTTAATTATGAAGATATGTTTTTATACAACGATGATATCGAAGATGTCGAAATTAAAAATCATAGACTTGTAATTATATTAGGATACCATTTACGTGATAATGATGACATTACAACCAATAAAAATGATAATACAGTTGTTGAAGGTACTGTTAAAGTGTCAAAGGAGGTATTTGCTGATGGTAATATTGTCAAGAAGTGAGATATTGTGATGATGAGATTTCCAAGCGAAAAACAAGCTGATGATTTTGTCAAAATGTTTAAAATGTAAAATATTAGCAAATCATAAATTATTATTTTATTAATTATTTTCTAAATTATGTCAAATAGCTTATTCGCTTCAGAAATTTCAATTGCTCATCATGTGATGAAGAATCTTTGTAAAAAGCTAAAAGTATGATGTTATATAAAAGAAGGAAGACATGAAAATGCGTTATTGCCTGAAGCCCAATATCATTTCGCGTGTGGCAAAATTACCGAATTTGTTCCTGTCGAAGTAGATGATGAAACCGGTGTTATAATGGTAAGAGTTGATAATAAGATTAAAAATCCATTGATTCTTAAGAGATTACTCGACGAAAAAATGATTCCTGGTGGAAGACATAGAAACAGTGTGTATACCGATTATTTTTTCTATGATTCAGAAGAGCATAAACATAAATGTACTGAATTTTATAATGAACAACTTGGCATTCAAGAGACAACATCTAAAAAAAATAAAATACAAAAATAATTGTAGAACGATTCAAGAATTTATAGAATGATTTTATAAATCTATTAACGAACTTGAAATTAATAAATTCAGATCTGTGTTGGAAAGATTTCAAGATATTAGATATTCTTATGCAGATTTAACCCAGGTCGAAGATGATGGTAAAGATGGTATGTTTCTTTCACCATTTATAGATTGATACAAATTGGTATACGGAACATATATGTTTAATAATGATACGCCAACACTTCATATTCTTAAGTACGATATGAGAGAATGAGCTGTAAACAAGAAATATATATGAAAAGAAATTCCAACTTTATACCAAGAAAAATATGATAAAATCATAAAAGACAAATTGAAAATGTTTATAGATCCAAAGAGAGAATACACTGTATTTGGTTGGGAACTTGATGATGAAGATGGTAATATTGCTTTATTTCCAACAAACATTACGGACGTCGTTGATGATGGAATTGTAGATAAATTTGTCATTGAAGTGATTGACGATATTATGCAAATGTAAATTTGAAACAAAATGTAAAAAGATATGAGGTAATTCTCATATCTTTTTCTTAATCAAAAATCTTAATCAAAAATCATTATTCAATTTTGTTATTAACCAACATCAATTTTCAAAAATTGAACCATTTCGGCTGTTTTTAAATAATAATTTCTCAAAATAGCAATTTTTTTATTTTCGCTTGAAAATTAATTTTCTATTATAATCAAGCCATTTGAGTATCAAATGGAGCTCAGATAATAAAATAACTATATAAACATTGCTAACAAGCAAAAATATCTTTTATATCAAGAAAAATATGTATGGCAAAAAAGAAAAAAGAAGACATTAATCTCAACGAACAGTTTGAGGAAATCTCTGCAAAGGATTTGTATGATTCTTCTCTTGGTAATTATGGTGCGTATATCAATATGAATCGTGCTATTCCTGATTATGTTGATGGTATGAAACCTGTATGGAGAATGATACTCTATGCAATGCAACAACTTCGTCTCACACCAAACGGAAAAAATCTCAAGTCTGCTCGTATAGAAGGTGATGTTATGGGTAAATACCACCCACACGGATGATGTTATGGAACCATTGTTGGTCTTGCACAAGATTTCACAATGAGATATCCGCTTGTAACTGGTCAAGGTAACTTCGGTTCTATTTCCGGCGATGGTGCGGCTGCTTCAAGATATACAGAAGTAAGACCATCAAAACTCTTTCCTCTACTTGTAGATGATTTGAATAAAATGCCAGACGACTATTTCATCGATAACTATGATGGAAATTTCAAGATACCTAAATATCTTCCAGCTAAAATTCCATTCGTTCTTCTTAATGGAACAACTGGTATTGGTTTCGGTCTTCAAGCAAGTATGATTCCCTTCAACATGAAAGAAGTAATTCGTACTTTGATTATGAGAATTAAAAATCCTGAATACGATATTACAAAATCGTTGTTAGGACCAGACTTCCCACTTGGATGACAAGTGCTATTTAAAGAAGAAGATTGGAAAGAATTCTTGTATTCTGGTCAAGGTAAAGTAACATTTATGTCTGACATTGAGATTAAAGAAAATAGAGGTGGTTCATTCACTCTCATTATTACTAATCTCCCACCAAACACAACATCAACAAAGGTGTTAGAAAAAATTGGTCAAGCATATGATGCTAAGAAGATATCTGAGATTCAAACCGTGACTGACCAAACTGCAGATAATATGAAACTTGATATTCATGTAAGATTGAAGAATGGTTCTAATCCTCAAGCTGTAAAGAAAAAATTGTATAAATATTGTGGATTGAAGACAAGTATTTCTTCGAGATACATTGTTCTTCAAAAAGGTGCTCAACCTTCTATGAAATCGATTAGTGATATTGTTAATGACTTCATTGAATTTAGAAAAGAGATAGTAAGATATACACTTCAATATGATTTGGGTGTTCTACAAAAAAATCACGATACACTCTTCGCTAAAATTTATGCCGTAGATAATATGAAGAAAGTAATGGACATTATCTATAATGCACAAGATGATGAAGATTATTACAAACAAATGAAAGATAAACTTGGTATTGAAGAAAAATATGCTTCTATTATTAGTGAGTTGAAATTAAAGAATGTAAGAAAGATTAACAAAGATTCACTACAAGAAGAAATAACTTCTATTGAAGGTCAAATGAAAGTAATTAATAACAAGCTTTCAAACGACGAAGCATTGATTGAACACATTACTGATGAATGGAAAGAAATTTCTAAAAAATACAGCGATGAACGTAGAACTGTGATTAACGAATCTTCTATTGAATCTGCTACTATTACAGAAGAAGACTTGTACCAAAACTTCCCAATTAAACTCTTCTTGACCCAAAAAGGTTATATCAAAAAAGAAGATAATCCTGAAATTGTTGTACAAAATAGAGGCGGTAAGGGTAAGAAGCTTAATACGCATCTTATCGAAGGCGATTCTATTAAGAAAGTGGTGAATGCTAAAAATAAAGATACACTTGGTCTTGTAACTGAATCTGGTAAAATCTACTTTATTAAAGGATATAAAGCTCCTGTTAATAAACTAGGAATGCCACTATCAGCTATTATTGATAAACCCATCGATGAAAAAGTGGTAGATATATTTGAAACTCAGTCAGTTATTACATCAAAAGAAGTATTGGTACTCTATACTAATGGTAAGGGTATGATTATTTCTGGTGAAAATTTTGATTGTTCTAATGGTAAAAGATTGTTCAAAAATGAAGTTGCTGCGATTGAACCACTTGATGAAACAAAGAAATTCATTATGATTGGTAAACAAGGTGGTAGAGTAAATAGAATTCCACTTGAAGATATTACAAGACTACAAAAAATAGGTCAAGGTGTGAAACTGATTCATCTTGAAACAAATGATATTGTAGTATCATGTGAATCTGTAACTGGCGAAGAACAAGTATTGATTATTTCTGAAGGCGGTTATGGTAAGATTACAAGTGTTGACCAATTTAGAGTAACTAAGAGAGGTTCAAAAGGTGTAAGTGTTGGTATTCAAGATAATGATACATTGGTATTCCTTTCGACACTGAAAGAACATCAGTTGATTAATATCATTACCAAGACCAATAACGTATATCTTGAACAAGATAAAATATCTGAAACAAAGGGTAGAACATCGAAAGGTTCAAGGCTTATTAACACAACAAACAGTAAGATTATTAATGTTTCTTTACTCGATACGAAAGCTGAAGAGTAGAAATATTGTAATCGTCGAGAAGACTCATATCGATATATGATATGAGTTTTTTCAAAAAAGAAATATGTTGCACAATATTTTAAAAATAATGGTACATGAAGTAAGCAATTTTGACTATTATAACTTTACAAACAATTGTAAAAGAATATAATTAAATTACATTCATTTATCAATAATATATTCACTCATGCAATCTGGTCTTGATGCTCTTTTCGGTTCACCACTTGACACCACAAGTTTGTACGATTTCTTTATTCATAACGGCATTAACACTTCTTCTATTGATGAAGAAACGCTACTCTCATTTTTTGATTATCAGAGAAAAAAGATTTGAGAAATTCGTGTGCTTGATGAATCTGATAAACTCTTTTCATATTATCCAGAACAACTTAAAGAAAAATTTGTGGATATTGCGACTTCCATGCTTGCAGATATATTTGCGGTTAGATGACACGATTCTCTCTTTACTCAAGTATTTGTAACAGAAAATCTCAAGAAGCATTATGTTGGTACAAGAGCGGTCTCGCTGATTGCCGAACAAGACAAAAGAAAAGGGTGGAAAAAAGAAGAAGATATAACTGATGAGTATGATTTCAGTTCTAGTTTTGAGGATGAATTCAATAATCCAGGTCACTCAATCATTCAAGATTCATTGATGCAGTTAGATAGTATGAAACTTCTTAAAAATTCTACTACAAAAAGAGAAGATATTTTCAAAAAAGAAGGAATTGATAAACTTAAAAAATTATATGCTATTCAAAAGAAAGCATTTGATAGAACAAAAAAGGAAGTATTGGATAAAAGAAAAAAAGGAGATATGTTCCTTGATCCATTTAAGATACTTGCTAGATTGACATTCGAAATTAATGACCTCTTTACTATCACTGTAAAAACAGATGATTATCTTGCATATTCATATATTAATTCTATGCAAGCATTGTATGGTCAAAAACCTATATATGAAAAATTTGATACAAAGGGTGAGAACAATTATATCAACAAGGAGATGGCGTTAGATATTCTTCAAAAGTTGATTAATGATGCACATAGCCCAAGAAGTAAAAAGATTGTAACAAAATACTCATATAATGGTAAGACAATGGAATTTACCAAGAAAGAAATTGAAGATGCTATTAAATATTTCTCTTTAAGAGCTCAATGAACAGATCCAAAAGAATTGAAGAAATATAAGATTGATACAAAAATAAGTAAAATAACATCAGCGTCTGATTATATTGCCGATAAAACAAATCTTGAAAGAAAGAATCTCTTCTCTCTTGTTACAAATGATGAAAAGCAAACAAAAGAACATCTCAACCATTATATCATTATGGAAGTGTTACTTGATATTGGCTATATTGATGATGTGAAACAAAAGAAGTGGGAATTGAGAGAAATTTTCTTTAGAAAAGGTAATGTAAACAATGTCACAATCTATGACATTAAAGAATTGGTAATGAATCCTCAAATCCAAAATCTTAATTATCTTATCTATTCAATTCCACAAAAACAATATAAAAGATTATGAAGAGAGACTGCAAGTGAAATGGTATTACGTCAACTAATTAAAAATTCTTATACAGAAGATGAACGTCTTGATGAAGAAGAGATAAGCAAAGTTGATTTGGGTAATTATGAAAATTATGTGTATAATTACATTCTTGAAAAAACACTCACTAATGAATTTGACACATCGATTGGCCCAGACCACTTTCCATATGTTATTCATGCCGCTCAATTTAAAAAAGACTTTAAGAAAGATGTTGTAAGACACAAGAAAGCTTCATAATCAAATTGATTATAAACACAATAACAATATTTAATAGATAATATAACACATATGTCAACGACAAATGCTTCTGATTTTATGTCAGATTTCACAAGCAGAAAAGCAAAAGCACCAAAGACATCAACATCTGGTGGTGCTGGTAAAGATGGTCATGGTGAACATGAGATTCATATGAACAAAAATGATATTGAATCAATTCGTCAAAGACTTCCAGAAGGAACAGAAGAATATCTCAAAAAAGAATGATACCTCGATGGACAAGGATTTTTCGAAGCTCTTGAAATTAAAGGATATTTATTTGATTTGCACGAATCGGCTGTATTCAAGATAGTAAACGAGAATATGCTCCTTTCTTCAAAAGTTGCTTCTGCTCGTAGAAAATTACTTCAGATGTCACAGTCTGTTGCACCCACAAAAAAGACAAGAAAAAAATCTGATGATATTGTTGGTGGCAATGTAAAAGATGGTAATTTTTCTGATGAACTCGTGAAAGAATTGTTTGCTAAAAACATTGTAATTAATTATCAATCTCAAAGTTATTCTACGCTCAAATCAATTTTGACAAGCACAAATATGACTGAAGCCGTAGATGAGAATGGTAAAAAACATCAAATACTTTACTTTGATGAGGAAATCATTCTTGGTTATATAAGATTGATTCACCCGACAATTAGTGATGGTGATTTGGAAAAAGTTATTACAGCTGTATTCTTACCATTATTCTTTGATATTATTAATAGTCAATTGGCATTTGCTGGTCCAACGACTATTATCTATAATCTTAACGGAGTTACAGGATATGTATCTAAACTCTTTATGAGATATTTCGATGCTTCTACTAACTTTACAAATAACATTCTTCAAGGAGTCGCTGCTTCAAAGAAAGGTAAAAAAGAAAACAAAGATATTCATGGTGTTAATTTCGTTTTCTTCGCAGACAAAGATGTTGAAGTAGAGAAAGAAATGTTAGCATTCTTGAAAGCAAATGATTTTCAGATGTATGATTTTGAAAGTAAAGTGCTTGGTGAAATCATCTATAATCTTGTAAAAAAGGATATACCAGAACCAATTCAAAGATACTTCAAAATGTACCAGATGAAGAATTGGATGATAGCAAAATATGCAATCAAATATATGGGTGACTTTTCAAAAGAAACTCTTACCGATTTCTTCCTTGATGAGTTCATGATTGACCTTAATGAAGGTGATATGACAAAGGAAAGGAAACTTGAAATTAAGAATAATGTTATTGCAAAAGTAAAATGACAAGATTATAACATTATCAACTTCCTTCAAACATTCTACGGTTATCTTGATACTCAAAAAAACGAAAAACCATTTGTGGCGTTCTTCGCTGGTTCATCTGGTGTTGGTAAAACATATTTCACAAAGACACTTGCACAAGAACTTGGTTGGAATTATATCAAGAAAGATATGGGTAATTATAGTGAAGCACACTCAACATCTGCTTTGTTAGGTTCTCCTCCAGGTTATGTTGGTTATGACGCTAAAACTATTGTTGATGAATTGAAAGAATCACATCATAATATCATCCTTTTTGATGAGTTAGAAAAAGCTCACCCAGAAATATTAAAAGCATTCTATGGAATACTTGATGATGGTATTATTACTGATAGAAAAGGTGATACTGCTGTGCTAAAAGGTTGACATATCATTATCTTCACATCTAACATATTTGAGTCATTAACTGACGTTGAAAAAGCATTGCAAAGATATGATAATGAACAAAGAGGTTCTAATGATAGTCATGCTGAAGAATTCAACATTCTCAATGACCTGATTTATAACAAATATGCTGACCCAACGAAACTTACTGCTAAAGATAAGAAAGGAATTTTGACCGGAATGGATAAAATCTCCGGACTCTTAAAAACAGCCGTTACAAGAAGCCCTTCATATCCCATCCCAAATGCGTTTGCAAACAGAATCTCTCTCTTCCAAATGTTCCAACCAATTACTGATAGAAAGATTATTTCTGTGATTGCAGAACTTGAATATCAAAAAGCATACAACAATGCATCTGATGCTCAAAGAGAGAAATATGCGAAAGTATGGAAGAAAGATAAAGAGCATATCATTGATTTGATGCTAGCATCTGATGATATTAAGCAAAGAGGTGGTAGAGAAATTTATACATTTATTCGCAATACTCTTGGTAAAGAAGTGAGTTGAGGTGATGTGGATTTGTTCTAAACATTAAATACATAAGGAAAAGATATGGGTTTGTGCTCATATCTTTTTTAATAGTTGATTCTTGATTACAATTTTCAATCATAAAAGAATATCTTTTGTAATTAATGTTCTTAAAAATATGCTCAACAAAATATTTTGATGAAAATATAAACCCAAAAATCGTGACCAACTAAGAAAACTTGTTGCTGACGAATCGATTAAACTATGAGATATTGATACATCCCTCGTTGCAGATATGTCAAATGTTTTTTCTGAAGCAAAGCAAAGAACCAATTTTGATGGAATTGAGACGTGGGATGTAAGTAATGTAACAGATATGAGCTACATATTCTATAACTGTGAATATTTCAATCAGAATATTAATTCATGGGATGTAAGTAACGTTATAAATATGGAAAGAATGTTTGCTGGTTGCAATTCGTTCAATCAGCCACTAGATAAATGGGATGTGAGTAATGTAACGGATATGGAAGACATGTTTCTTGGTTGCTTTGAATTTAATCAACCACTTAATACTTGGGATGTGAAAAATGTAAAAACGCTTAGAAATACATTTAGTAAATGTAAATCATTCAATCAAGATTTGTCAAATTGGAAATTACAAAGTGCAACAAATCTGCAATGAATGTTTTTGTGATGTGATAATTTCAATTGATACATTTGAACATGGGATTGAAATTCATCACTATCATCATTAATAAAGAACGGAATATATAATCAACCATTATTGGAGTGAGCAATATGATATGAATTATCTGAATATATGCTTAACATAATACAATATAACAGAGAAAATATTAAAAATTGTTTTTGAATGAAAAACAACTTGTATATTAATACAGAAAATATGATTTGGAATGTTTCCGATTTATATCAATATACATGAAAATTCGTACCATTGTATGCTAGTATGGGAAAGAAATTATCGAAATTCAAAATACTTAGACCTCATAAAAACGCATTCAAATGTATATCAAAAAACATAAGAGGATTTCTTGCTCTTCCAATTATTAGAAACAAAAGAGACGATATGTATTTATGACTTCAGACACAGTGGTATTTTGTGTGAAGAGATAAGCTTCGTTTGTATGATCAAGATGACCCAAAACAAAATGTATATTGATAGCAATATGTAGTAATATGAGACTTCAAAAATCTCATATTTTCTTTTGCAAAATATTATTCACTTTTACAAAAATATGAATATAGTGTGAGATGTGAAAGAGAAATAATTTTATATATTCAAATATTCCACGCATGGAAACAACAACTGGTATAAATGACACAGATGTAAATGTAACTCTCAATAATTCTAATCTTGAACATGAAGTAGAGAAAAAAGAGTCTGAAACAACAGTAACATTCTCTGATATTGATACCAAAACTATCGAATCTGATGAAAGATTTAAAGAAATCGATAATTTGTTTAAGGAGAGTAAAGATTTTGCTGAAATGGGTGAAAAACTCACTGCTCCAATTGATGAGATTATTTCAAGGTCAAATGAACTTATTGAGAATGACCCTGTAATCTGAATTGGAAATGAATTATCTAAAATTAATAAAGAAGTGAATGAAGTGTATGAAGACATTATTCAGGATTCTTCCAAAGCTGTTAAATTTATGAAGAAAATTCCTTTGTTGTGAAAAATAGTAGATACGTTCACAGATAAAAAAGAGGAAATGATGTTTGAATTGAAAGATAACAGAGAAAAACTTGAATCTATCTTTAAGAATTATGATATTTGTCAATCTTCGTTGAGTCTTAATATCAAAGCATATAAAGATATGGAAGCTGATTTGAGACAATATATTGACAAGATTGGTCTCTATATCGAATATATTCAACTCAAGCTCGAGGGATTTAAAGAAAAAAAAGAACTTGCTAAAAATGATGAAGAAATTGCTAAATATACTTCATTCATTCAACAGACAGAATTCTTTATCAACAATATGAAATCTCTTGAAAGCATTTTGAATCTTTCAATGAAGAGAATTACGGAATCCGTAAAGAACTCAACTCAACTATCCATTAGTATGAGTACTGGTAAACCTGTGTTTAAACTTCTTATTAATCTTGCCGTTTCTGAATCTGCTTTGCAAAAAGGAAACGAAGCTGCGATTAAAGCAATTAGAGGTATGGGTGATACCATTGAAAAAATGGACAACGAATTGACTGATAGAAGTATTGATGCTTCTAATAAGACTCAAGAAATTTTGCTCTCACCAATTATTAGCTCTGAGAATATCATTGAAAATACCAAGAAACTGACTAAACATCTTGAAGAAATCAATGCTCAAAAAGATAAACATATTGAAGAAGCTAAGAAAGGAAACGCAGAGCTTGATATAGAACTTGCTAAATTGAGAAGTCTCAATTCTTTGAAGCAATCTGATATTGAGGATATTTACAAAAAATAGTCTCATTAAATATCACAAAATTGAGAAATGTACAGTGTAATACTGTACATTTTTCTTATATTCGAAAGCGTTATATTCCACTTTTATATAGAAATTTATATAATGTACTGTAGACTTTATTAAGAGAAATATCGATGTCAAAAAATATTGTAGAAAGTCTTCTTGAAGATGCTCTTGAGTGAGCAATAGAATACGCTTGAGAAGCCATTGAAGAAGCTGTTGATAAGCAACTCGATGACCTTGGTCTTGATAATTTGTTTGATACAGTTGATGACATGGTTATTGATTATAAGAAAGCAAAAAAAGAAGCTAAAGCGAGAAAGAAAAAAGAAAAAGCCGAAAAGAAAAGAAGAAAAGTGGAGATAAAGAAAAGAAGGGCTGAAAGAGAGAAATGGAAAGAAGAGTGAGAATTACTAAATGGTTTTGGAACAGTGGTTGAAGATTGGGTTGACAAAACTACAAAAAGAGTGGGAAAAACAATAGAAGATGCTATTCCTTTATTCACAAGTGATTGAGAAATGAACAATAATATAGAGAAATTTATTAAAGCAATGATACCAGAATCTATGCACGAAATCATAGACGGTGGTAGTGAATCATATACTGTACAACAACAAGCATTGTCGTTACAAACAATGGAAACTTTTCTCAACAATTATGATAATCAATCAGTTGTCGAATATATTCACAATCTCTATCTCAATGATTTTGAAAAATTTGATGAAACATTTACAAAACATATTTTGTTGTTTGAAAAACTCAGTTTTGCTGACCAATCTGCATTCCTCAGACCTCTACTAGAAAAAGAAGAACAACAAAAAGAATTCAATTATCAATATAATTTATTCACGTCAAATACACTTGGTTCGTTATCTCGTCTTATGCACAATAAATTGTTCGATTTCTTTGTAATGTGAATCATTACTGAACAATTTGTATATATTAACACAAACGATACTAATACATATACAAAAACAAAGATTATTGAAGCTATTGAAGGTGGTATTTCAGAATATATATCAATTATAAGAGGTGATACAAATACACTTCATTTATTAATACATCAAGTTCATGAGAGGTTTGAAGAACTTTCTGCGTGTAAAAAAGAAGATATAGATGATATTTCTGTGCATGTACACAAGATAAATCAATGTAAATTGTCAATGATTATCTTAATGTTAGAATATTGGTCATTGATATATAAATATCATGATATAACATCCGAAGAAACATCTGCTTCATTTGTTGATATTGATATTTTTAAAGATGTATTAATCGATTCACATCATCCATTACAAGTTGATAGGAAAAATACAGTATGAGACCAACTCAACGACATTACTCGTATTGTAATGCAAGAATGTTTGAGAACAACATACAATGATGCTCTACTTAATTCCGAAACATTACAAAAACTCCTATCGTTTGGTATTGCTCTTGATACACAAAACGACACGTATACATTTACTACTTTATTTGTTAAGTGGTTATATAATGATAAACATGAACAACTTGCAGTAAGAGACATTGTACCACAATTTGCAAAAGAATTTGTTGAAAGCAACATCGAATTAACCAAGAAAGATTTTGTAACATTCATTCAGCTTATTCAATTCTTTTCCGTTAATACAGATTTATATGAAAAATATTCATATAATTACTATCTTCATATACTCACTTCATTCAAAGCAATTGGTATAGAATTGAAATCTCTTATTAAACAATATAAAACATCAAAAATTACGAGGGATGAATTCTATGAACATTTTTCAGTGTTCGTAGAAGCAATGACAACAAGTCTTAAAAAAGACATTATTTCTGTTCAGAATGTTGAAGATGTTGATGAAGTCATATCTATTCTTAAGACATGTCTTCACTATGAAGCATTACCAGAATTATCTGATGATGACGAACATGATGATAAGAAAATATTGCTCACACTCGGTAAAGCACTCGTAACATATATCTTTGTTGGTTGAAAAGTTGAGCAAACACTTATATATAAAACTTTCGAGCGTCTTATCGATATTGAAAATAATGGAAGATGTATTGCATATGCAACAAACATTCCAAGAAAAACAGTATTGTGATACGCGAAGTGGTGTATCGATACAAATCTTGTACACTATTTCGAGCATCTATATCATTTTAAAGTGACAAGTAGAGATTACTCACATCAAGGTGCTGTTGAAAGTATCATTGCTATTTTGATGGATGATATTGTATGATACCAACACTATGTGTGATTGAAAGTATTAACATATTACAAAGATCACAAAATCTATAATGATAGCGAACAATATTATCTTGATTTGTATTATGAATTTATCAAAAGAAATTACGAAATTCATTCTTCAAATAGTATTCCAGAAGATAAACAGGATGAGTTCTTTGAACAGTTAGACATGCTTCGCGTGTATTACAAAAATGATACTAATACAGTAAACAATATTATTCATATTGTTATGTCTCATTGTACAAATATAGATAGTAAAAAAATTATTGATTGGTTCTTATCTGATAAGAACACAGATTATTATGATATTTCAACAATCTTTAATCAGCAAAAGTTGTGACAGTCGGAATATTTTAAAGAAAAATATATCGATATTCTTGAAAAAATATTTGCGAAAGAAGATGTGAAAAATGCAAATCATGTTGTTACTAATATTTATCCGGTATTATCGTTGCCATTAACAGTAATGAATGATTCTGTGACAAAATTGGTACATAGATATGAGCAAAATTGAAATCTCGACGTTGTAAAAAATCTTGAAAAAACAATTATTGCAACATCCAAAGAAGTACAAGAAACATATAAAGATATTAAATCTGATTTTGTAAAAGAGAAATCATCATTTATTAAAGGACTCTTCTCTGGAATATTTATCAATGATGCTGAAGAGATAAAGATCATCAAGCAACATCAAAAAGAATTTGTCCAATATCTTCAAAAACATAAAGAAATATTTGATGAAAAATTGAAAGAGAGTAAAGAATTAAAAGAGAAAATAACATCTCTTATTACTCACTTTCATACATTAAAAGATACAATACAAAAAGATGTGAGATATATTGAAAAAATGCAACAATATCTTACGAAAAGAGAGTTTGTAAATCAATCACTGAAAGTGGCTGTAGATAGATTTATGAATGATGGTATAGCAAGATCACTTGAATACATTACAGTAATTTCTTCGAGAGTTAATATTAACATTGGTACACTCGAAAAATTGTTGGTTGCTATAGATGAATCATATGAACCATTACTTAAGATGTTTGAGAATAACCTTGACTTGTATCATCTCCAGTCATCAGTAAATTGACTTGAAGATACAGTAAAATTATTGGAAGGGAAATAAGGAAAAATAAATTGGAAAGATTTATTTAATACATTATCTTTGTCATCAATGACAACTCCGATTAACAAAGACTTTAGTGATTTTATGAATCAATTTAAAGGGTGAGTATTAGATATGGATTCTATTGAACATAATAATAGAAAAATTGATTCTCATATTGATGCTTCCGTTGATACTGAAAAAAGACAATATGTTGGTAAAATTCAAAAAGAAGAAGTTGATACATTCATAAAAGACTATCTTATTATCACAAATGATTCATGTAAGTCAATTTGTAATATCGATGGTTTTGATTATAGCAAATATATTGCTTGCAAGAATACGTCAAATGTTCTGATTAAACATAATGGTAATAACTTTTCTGTGTTAAAGAAAGCAATTAATACTAATATCTTCCAACAATGTGTTAAGGATGATATTCTTTTCTTCGATGATGTACTTGTTGCCGGATTTATTAGATCTCACTTCGAAAACATTAATGATGACGATTTTATGCTCATTATTAAAGATATTTTCAAATATATCGTTGACGAATATGTTGATGAATATATCAAGTCAAGTAATCTGACAGTGGTTATTTCGATTAATTCTGTTGTAGAATACTTCTCTAAATCATTGATTAGATATTTCACTGATTCATATAATCTTCTCAAAACAACGAAAAAGCAGCTTCATAATCTTCGTTTCATATTCCTTACAGATAAATCTACTGAACTTGATAAGGATATTCAAATCTTTATTAATATGCATGAATTTGAACAGATAGATTTTGAATTACAAATGTTGGAAAAGATATTCTATAATGCTTTGTATAAAGATATAGACCCATCACTTCTTAAATATTTTGATGTATACAACCTACCTCGTTGGTTAATTAGTAAGTGGGTAATAGAAAATAACCAAAATTGTACGTTCGATAATCTCCAACGTTTTTTAATGAGGAATTATGGATTTGATATAGCACAATCTAATATTAAAGAAGAAAAGATTAAAGAAATTGAAACAAATATACTCTCTAAATTGAAAGGTCAAGATTTTACGGTGAAATATATACTCCAACTCTTTTATGGGTATATGCAAACAATCAGATTTAAGAAACCTCTTGTTCTTTTTTTCGCTGGTCCATCTGGTGTTGGTAAAACGTATCTTGCTAAACTTCTTGCGAGACAACTTGGTTGGCCACTTGTAAGAAAAGATATGGGTGAATATCTTGAATGACACTCTACAGCAAAACTTACAGGAACTGCTCCTGGTTATGCATGATATAAAGATTCGAGAACTCTTGTTGATGAATTAAAATGAAAATCAAATAGTATTATTTTGTTTGATGAAATAGAAAAGGCACACCCGAATGTATTAAAATTGTTATTCTCTCTTCTTGATGAAGGTATTATCACTGATGGTAAGGGAAACACAGCGATGCTGAAAGGCGGTCATATCATTATCTTTACGTCTAACATCTTTACTAATATTGAAGAGGTAAGAAAAGCTATTATGAAGATTGACCCAGAAAGAGAACGTGAATTTACAACAGTATACAATATGATTCGCGAACAAGAACAAGAATATGCAAATACAAAGAAATTAACAATAGATTCATCGGAAATTATGCAATGATTTAATACAATCAATGGTTGACTCAAGACTGCATTAACAAAGAAAATCGATAATGCATTTGTAAACAGAATACAACTCTTTTCATTATTCAACTCTATTCAAGATAAGAAGATATTAGAGCAAATTGGAGACCTTGAATATCAAAATATCATTAAAGATATTGCTGACCCGGAAATTAAGAAAGAATATGAAAAAGTGTGGGCAGAAAAAAGAGATATTATTATTGAAACCATTCTTACATCAAAGACTGTACAAGAAAGAGGTGGTAGAGATATTAGAGAAATTGTATTTAACTTGCTTAACTCATATATCGGTATTAAGACTGTGAACCTGTTTGAATAATCGATATTGATTTGAGAATATAAGAAAAAGAGAGATTAATTTCTCTCTTTTTTGTTATTTTTGATCGATGATTATTTGAAGATATTAGTCAAATCATGGTCCTTGTCGGCATCAACATCACGAAAATTTGATGTTCCAGGAATAGTATCTTCATCAGCATCTACATCACGAAAGTCGTATGCAAGAGCTTCTTTGGCGATGTTATTTGTACCTTGCTTATCAACACAACCACGTTCAACATGGTCAGGAATCATATCTCAGTCTGTATCTTTTGTTTTATTGGAACAATCAACAGGAGATTCTTCTTGTATGTCTTTGATTGTGTTGGCACTAACAATCTGATTGACCGTATCTGTTCCGATATTTGTAATAGAACTATTTGTTTTTATGAATAATGTTCATATTGCCATAAGTATTGCAGTGAAAAGCATTGCTCTAAAAGCATTTGCTCATGTTTTAATGAGATTACTGTTACCAGATTGTATATCATCAATAACGGTTCAATCCGTATTGGTATCAGCATCAACATCTCTAAAATCACTTGAATTTTCGGAATCAGTATCAACATCGACAAATTCTATGTCATGTTGTGATGTCTCCGTAGTATTGATGTTGGTTTCATCATTACCGATAAACACATCATCTGTTAAAATTTGTTTTCATTTGGTTGTTGTCATTCGACGTTAGTATTTTTGAGAGAATAAAAAGTTTCGTCAACGTTTTCGAACAAACATTATATAGTTATTTTTCAACAATTCAAAAAGATATGAGCATAAACCCATATCTCTTCTTTGTAAATATTGCCGTTTTTGATTATTTCTTACTTACTTTTGTCTCTTCGATAACATTATGAATGACTCTCTGTGGAAATGGTATTTCAATACCAGCGTTATCCAAAGCAGTTTTCACTTCTTCAATCATTGTAAAGTAAGCATCCCAATAATGTGCTGGACTAGTGAAACCTCTGACAATCAGATTAACAGAGCTGTCTGCTAATTCAGAAACAAAGATACCTTGACCATCGATAGATGAAAGAAATTCGTTTTTCTCCAATACTTCTTTTGTAAGAATATCTTTGGCTTCTTTAATATTAGCAGAATAACTAATACCAACATTCACATCAACCCTTACATTACCCTTTCTGGTAAAATTGATAATATTTCCAGCTGTAATAAGAGAGTTTGGAATAGTAATTACTCTATGTTCCGGACTCATCAAAACAGTGTTGAAGATCTCGATATTTTCTACTGTTCCCTTTACACCATTCGCTTCAATAACATCTCCTATCTTATATGGTTTAAAAAGAAGAAGCAAAACACCAGAAGCAAAATTAGATAGTGAACCTTGTAAAGCAAGACCAACAGCAAGACCGGCCGCACCAAAAATTGCAAGAAACGAACTTGCCTCAATCCCGAAAATACCAATAGTTGCAATGAATAATACTATTTTTAGAAGAATAGTAAAGAGACTGTCTAAAAATCTCTTCAGACTTAAATCAATTTTTGCTCTTTCCAATAATGCATCAATTAATGACCCAAGCCAATTAATTATTTTCAACCCAATCCAAAATACAATAACGGCAAGAATAATCTTCCCACCATATGTCAAAATAAATTGAGAAGCGGAATCTGCAAAGCTAGTTAATTTTTCAGGTGTAACTACACCTCATAAAAGGTTTGAAATTTGTTCCATGGTACAAATATATTTATTTTTAAAATAAAAAGCCAGATATAATAATTTGTGACAGAAACGTATTATACTCATACAACGGTATAAGTATTGTTTGCTCCATATAAATAATATTTAAAGCCTCTAGCCACATAATTGTTTTCCCACTTGATGATTGACAATAATGATTGTGTGTATGAAGTTCAGTGAAAGTCTGAATTCTGGTGAAGTCAATTGCGGTGTTAATATGCAACTTGCATATACTAATGCTTAAACCAGCAAAAATATAAACAAGAGATTATTTCTCTTGTTTTTCTTTTTTGATGAAAGAAAAATCTATTATATGACATAAGTATTTTATATTTTATATATTCTTTATATGAAAAAGAACTTTTTAACTAAACTCGCTCTTGCGGGTGGGGGGCTTAGCGTTAGCGCTTAGTATATTTTCAACGGCAAATGCGGCATCTTTTGAACCTATATACAATGGTAATTATCAATTAATGGTAATTGGTAATTCTTTGACTCAAATAATTGATGATAATGCTGAAAAATATTGTATCCAAGATAAGTGAGCGTTTATTAATAATTATTGTAAACAAGAATATATAGATATAGACAAGGACTCAACAACTAAAAATTCATCTGCAGCTGATATGATTTTTCCAAAATCAGCAAAAATTAAAAAAGCGCTTTTAAAAGTAGCATTTTTTCAATATAAATTAGGTGAAAATTGAAAATTAGTGCCAAAGAAAACACCGTTTGAATGAAACGACACAATTAAATTATCTGTCAACGATGATACATATATTGATGTACCATTAACGATTTGAAATAAATGACAGAAAAAAGACGGTAGTGAATATATTTCTCACAACTACATTGGTATAGCGGATATTACAAATATTGTGCAACAACAAGGTCCTGGTAAATATACAATTGCTGATGTACCATCAATAACGACTTTTGATTTATGAAAAGATACATTTGACGAAGATTATGCAGCTTGGTCAATTCAAATGATTTATGAAGACGAATCCGAACCGTATAGAAGTATTAATATCTTACACAACGATGATATTGGTCAACCCACTTCATATTCACAAAGACGATTTGATATAAATTACAACTTTATCAAAGATTTTCAATTTGATACATCTAAAATTGAAAATTATAATTTAAGTTTTTACGTAAATACATTTGAAACAGAAATTGATTCAAAAATGCAACGTGATAAAAT
>PDWI01004118.1_pt1 | contig 19831 bp, 15 predicted proteins | sample 1430891 | NCBI WGS metagenome assembly PDWI01 (sample SAMN01162508, study PRJNA174530) | Oral metagenome, whole genome shotgun sequencing project. | biome: Marine environment; feature: Marine mammal; material: Swab sample of the gingival sulcus; isolation source: swab sample of gingival sulcus...
AAAGTATCAAGCTTCTCGCTTGGCGTTTTTTTTCGTTTCCGTTCGCACTTCTGTTTTAGAATTGCGGGTACATTGTTCAGTTTTCATTGTTCGATTGCTATCTGCTTTTCTGTGACAGCTTGTATATATTATCATAATCATTTTTGCTTGTCAAGAGTTTTTTTTATTTTTTTTTCAGTTTTTTTTAAAACTTATTTTTAACTCATTTTTAAGTTTGTTGTAAACCGTTCTCTTGTTTAGCACTCAGAAATAATACCATATACTTTTTTAGATGTCAACCCTTTTTTTTATATTTTTTTTTAGGTTTTTTTTCACTAATTTTCACTGTTGTTATTTGTATTTTTTTATGAGTAAAATTGTCAAAAACTAACCTATAATTACCCATCAATTTATCTCATCAATTATATTCGTGTATGTTTTGTAACATTTTTCATTTGAACTGTTTTTTCATCCAACCAAAGTCAGATTATGAACATAAATAATATTCATCATTATAAACACTATACAAATATAACTTGCCAACTTGATATCCTGTTAAAGTTTCCAGCGCCTCTTTATACAATTCCAATTGATGCTTATAACGTTTTACAAGTTCCGCTTCACCAACCCTATCAGTTTTATAATCAACTATATATAATTTCTCACCATCCGAATATGCAAAATCAATAATTCCCTGTACTAAAATTTCACCGTCTGAACTTTGTTTCTTATAAATAAATGATTTTTCTGCCCACTTTATCGGCATCAACCTAATTTTTTTAGTAAAATCATGATTTTCAAAAGCTAAAAGTTTATTTACATCAATCATTTCTTTCTCAAGTTCAGACATATACATATTGCAATCATTATCAAATATATCCCGCACTGATCTGTCACTTTCCATATAATACATAAAAAATTTATGGTATGCGTTACCAATATCAGCTTTATTAAACCGTTTTTGCGAGTCTTTAGTTTCTTTCGCCTTACTAACTTTAAAATTCTTTACATCTTTTTTCGTCAATTCACTTACCGATTTGCGTTGTATTTTTTTATTTCTCTCTATTTTCTTTTCTTGAAAATTTTTAATTTCAACATCTAAAACTTCTTCCGCAGTTACCACTTCATTTCCCTTGTCTGCAAAAACCAAATTGTCAACATCATAGACAATAGCATCAACCGTAGTAGATTCATAAAGAAAATAATTTTCAGCGTCTGAATCGAGAGACGGTAGCTTATCTAACTCAGCATAAATATATAACCATTCAAAATAAGTAGTTGCCTCCGATGGTTGATAACTTATATTAGCACGTTTTACTTTATCAAATTCAGTTTCTTTTGTAAAAGCAAACATTTCCAAAATATATTTCGCCCTAGTCATCGCCACATATAATAGCCTAGCTTCTTCAAGCTTTAACTTTTCTTTCATGTGTAAACTACTCGACTTTCTTTCCAAAGTCTCCAAAATCGTTCCAAATTTTCGATTAATAGCCCGCGAAGTTACACTTTCATCGGACACAATAAAACTAGAGTTTATATCCATCTCATTAAAACGTTTTGTAACATCATAAAGTATAACAACAGGATACTCTAACCCTTTAGACGCATGAATAGTTACTAACTTTATGCTTTCCACATCACCTTTAGGCTGAGATACAAATGTCAACTCTTCGTCATTTTCTTCCATATTTTTAAAATCTTGTACTAACCTACTTAAACTCTTTCCCTGTTTACTTTCCATATCGTCAACTATTTCCAAAAAAGACTGCACAGCTGATAATATATCTTCGCCAGAATCAAGACCTAATATATGATACTTATAACAAGTTTTATCAATAAGGTTTGTCATTTTTTCACTAACGGTTGTATAGACATCATTTCTAAAATCTTCAACAAGTTGTTCAAACTGGATTATTTTAACAGCTAATGGGTCATCTTTCTCTGCAAGTTCGGGATAGGTTCTATACTTTTCAGCAAAACTTTCCATCGTAAGCTGAGAAATCCTATATAACTCTTCATCTGTAAATCCACCAATTTGCGAACGTAGTACCGCCAAAATTTCAATGTCATCCGCACTATTTTCAACTAAATACAAAAACTTTAGTAAAATTGCCACTTCAGTTATCTCAAGCAGGTTTTCCTCCATACTTATATCTAAATTAAGTCCATACTCTTTGAATATCCGCTTCAAAAGCCTAGCGTATCTAACTTTTGAACGCACCAAAATAGCAATATCGCTATACGATACAACTTTTTCACCATCTTTTGTAGCAATAACAGTTCCCACCAGTTCTTTTATACGTTTTATAAGTAAACCCACTTTTAACCAATCTTCATCATAAAAGTTATATTTTTCAACCAAACTTACTTCTTTATCTTCACTCGAATTTAATGAAAATATGTGCATTTTCGGTTTGAAAAGGTCTATAAAATTTTCAGGAGCACCACATTCTAGTCGCGCTGTTTCCCGATAGTTTATACCACCAAAACTTTCTGTCATAAGAAAATCAAAGATTTGATTAACGTAATTTATGATAAGCGGCGAAGTTCTATAATTTAAATTAAGACTTAAAGCACGATGTTTTTGCTCACTACATTTGAAATCTTTTTCCCTATTCAAAAATATTATAGGGTCAGCTTTCCTAAAACCATAAATACTCTGCTTATAATCACCAACAATATAAAGATTGTCAATTTTCCTAAGCATTTCCACAATTATATCTTGCGCTTTGTTAGTATCTTGATACTCATCTACGAATATGTAATCAAATTTACTTTTGTAATATGATTCAACCTCAGCATGCGATATAGCCTGTTTAGAATAATGAATCAAATCAGCATAGTCTAATTTATTTTCCTTTAGCTTGCGTTTTTTGTACAAGTCAGCAAATTCCGCGACTAATTGTATCACACCAAGTACAGCATCTCTAGAATCATGAACTCTTTTTATCTGTTCTGCTTCCGAACAATTATAAACACTAGCAAAGGCATCTTTAATTGTTTGCTTTGCCATATTTCTATATTGCTTATAATTTTCATAATCAAAACCATCTCCCAATAATTTTACCTTGTCTTCCTTGCTGAATCTTAAAGTAGCAAACTTTATTTCCACTAACTTAGTAAGTTTATCATAACTTTTCTCAGATAGTTCATAAATCAAATTTTCAGCCAATACTATATCACTACTAATAACCGATAACAATTTGTCTGATACATTAAAATTAATAAAATCACGTTCTAAATCTTGCAGCATTTTTTTGGCAAGGTTAATTTCTTTGACAACATTTTGTTTAAGATAAATATAAAAATTTTCTTCGTCCAGAGTTTTAATCCTTCTCTCCGCCACTTCTTCAATTTTTTTTAAAAAACTTGTTGGTTCAGAGTTAGACATTGCATTAGAAAATATCATCAAAACATACTTACGCAGTTCTGCATCGCTAAAATTACTGGTATAAGAATAAAAAGCCGAACTTAAATTAGCCAAATCAACACTTTCATCAGAACCTGTCACAATTTTTTGATAAGCTGTTTCAAACACATCATCAAGACATTGATTTTTAAGTTTAGCCTCCTGATTCGCATCCATAATTGTAAATGACGGTTGTAAACCGATTGCGTGATAGTTCTCCTGTATAACTTTTGAACAAAAACTATGTATCGTTGAAATGTCAGCTATCTGCACTTTTTTTATTTCGCTTACCAACCGCTTTTTAACTTCGCAATTTGTTTCTTCATCATCCACAAGTCTTTGCAAACTACTCTGCAATCTTAATTTAAGTTCCGATGCTGCCGAGTCGGTAAAGGTCATAATTAACATTTTATCGATACTGGTACTACCTTCAATGATTAATTGAGTTACTCGATTTATCAGTATAGTTGTTTTACCCGTCCCAGCTGACGCAGAAATTAACAAACTATTACCCCGATCAAATATTGCTGATTTTTGTATTTCGTTAAATTCCATTTTGCGTCCTTTCTGCGTAAACATCTATTTATCTTTCTTTTTTTTATCCACTGTTTTGAAACATTTAAAATTCGCAATTTTATTAAAACGGCAAATCAGTCCAAATTTGCAGTAGTCACAAGCTGTTTCAACCTTTAGTTTAACCGGTGTTATATCGTGCTCCATATTAATTATACTTTCAGTTAATTTTTCTCTATTAGCTTTATTTCGTCTGACAATTTCATCAAAAGCAACATCGTTATAAATTTGAGAAACAGCCGAAAAACTACCGTCTTTTTTAATTTTAGCCTTCATATCTGTCGCTTCACCTGTTTCCGCTAAACTAGGACTAACAACATTGGCTATCTCAACATTATCTAAAAGTCTGCCGTCTAGCTTATACTGTTTCATTTTTTCAACTTGATACTTCTCAGTTGCACTATCTTCTTTTACTGAACAGTTCTTGAGATTTTGATAAAACATGCCAAAAGCTAATCGATTGCACTCCTTTTCAAAGTCAACTTTACCCGTTTCTAAATTCATATGTAGTGCCATTTCCAAATATGTCGGTAGTTGCGACAAACAACCAAACAATATTTTTTCTTCGTTGTACTCTGCCCGTCCAGATTTATAATCAACTACTCTCAGATAATCATGACTAGATTCTTCGCCATCAAAACTTTTTGTTTTAATATCTTTAAAAACATCTAGTCTATCAATCACTCCGTTCAAAACTACTCTATATCCCGCAATATTATAACTATAACGATATGGAATTTCCGGATAGATATCAACATTCTTTTTGAGCGACGAGCGTAATTGCTCGGCAAAATTATTTGCAAAAAGTTTTATACTTATTGGTAGCACAAATTTTCTAAAAGCATTTTCGTTATCATAACTAAAGCCCTCTAGTTCTGATGCTTTTTGATTATATATTTCTAACAACTTAGTTTCAATATTCTGCAAGAAATCTTCTGAATAATCCGACAGTATATACTTCTGGGTAAACGATTCCAGCACACCATGGAATAGATTTCCCGTTTCCAGCTGATTAACTTCATCGGCTAATAACGTCTTAGGTTTTAAAATATAATCTACAAAATAACTAAACGGGCAATTAGCTTGCTTATCAAGCCTAGTTACACTTAATTTGAGAACCTTACCCTTATCCAAAACTTGATTTTTTGACATATGGTACTCATAACACCGTTTAGCACCTTGCATAACTTCAAATTCTCTAGCAAAACCATTGTTTTGATAAAATTCAATTTTACTTCCTAACGACAAATTTATGTCATTTTCACGAAGTATAGTTTCAAACAATAGTCGTTTATTGCCTTTAGATGCAATTTTTTTCAAGCTAAAACTCGGCACTTTTGTTAGTTTAGCACCATTATTTTTCATCATATCCACAAACGGCGACCTTAAAAGCTCTTTTCCTGTATCATCTTTCAAAGAATATGAAAAATAAATTTTCTTTTCTGCTTTACAAATTTTTTCGTATATATCATAAACTTCTTTATCATAAAATTTATTAGAACTTTTAATATTGTCATAGCCGTTTTTTTCCATAAGTTCTATTTCTTTTTCAGTAAATATAAGCGATGCTCCCGATGAAGTTTTTGGGTACACGCCTTCATTGGCAAATGGAAAAAAGATATACTTTGCCGAAGTAAACATTGTCCGTGCAAGGTTTCCTAAAATAACTGTTTCTTCGGCAGGTGGAGTTAAACCAACTTTAAACTCCGCTATACCATATTTTATCATTTCAAGCACTTCTTCGCTTGTAAAATCTGAATTTATCGAAAGTTTTTTAACCTGCTCGATAGTCTTAGTGATTTGATTTTTAATGACATTAAGCGTCTTTATCTCCCTATCATTATCAGTCTCATTAATACACTCATCAATTTTTTCAAGCAGACCACTGTTTTTGATATATAACTCAACCAAAATTATCACATCTTCAAAGTGTTGAGCGGTATTTAAACTTTCCGCTAATTCTTTAAGTGGATATAGCAGCTGATTTCTCAAATTTAATAAAGAAGTTTGCTTATTCTTTAAACCCTCAACTTGCTCTGCCGTTGCGTTTTTAGTTTGATTTAAACTATCTATCGTTTTCGAAAAATAAGTTTCCCATTTTTCCTCACAAAAAAAGTCATTATAGTTAATATTTTTTTTATAAAGGTGGCTTTCAAAGTCAAATATTAGCTGATTCAAATTAATATCAGTTTCAATATCGATAAATTTCAAAGCGGACTTTACCAAGGCGATGATTTCATCTTTATCATAATTTTTAATTATGGCATTAAAACTACTTACTAAAAAATCAACAAAATAGTGTGCTGAAATTGGTTTTTTTTCGTCAAAATAACATGGCACACCATATAAACTAAATACCCTAAGTATTTTAGATTTATATTCATCAACATTCGAACTAATCACTGCAAAATCACTAAAGGTTAAATTCTCATTCTGAACTTTATCAAGTATCGTCATACAAATATTTTTAATCTCATCTTCCCGATTTAACGCTTCAATAATTTCAATATCAGTTTTAGCATGCTTAAAATCCAAACTAAATAAAGACGCGTAAAAATCCGCACTATCATATGAATTAAAATCAGAATAACTGTTTTTGTACGGCATTCTTAGTTCAGTAAACTCACTAATTAATTCTTTTTCAAACCTATCTACATACATATTTACCGAACTATTTATCCTATTTTTCAAAAGCCTAACATAACAATCTTTTTGACTAGAGGACGCTAAAGCGGATAACAACCTTATTTCTAATCTGCTCATACCCGAAAAACCATCCACAATTATTGTAATATCCTGATTTTCTAAACTTATATAATGATTAATCAACATTTCCAGCATCTGATAGTCATCAGGTTCGGTATTCGAAAGGATATCACTATACTCACTATAAATTAGCGATAACTCCAACAGTTTATCAGCTAACCTTTTATTATCAACAACTACCTTGTTAGCAATATCATATAACTGCCTTGCATTTATCATATCTTGACGTAAGGCATCCAGATTAAGCAAGATAATATCGATAAATTCTTCTGATAAGTGGGCATTTTTATAAAACTTTAATTTAGAATTTAATTTTATCAATATTTTTTTTAATGCGATTTTTTTTCCGAGCTCACTTAATAATTCTCCGTTTTTTAAACCACTCCTAAGTGCTAAATGCCTAATTAGTTTTCTCATGCTAAATACTTCAACATGAAAAATACCATTATGACCCAACCGATTAATTAAATTAAGTTCTGTTTCGTATGTGTACTGCTCAGGCACAATAACGTAAACTGTATCTGTAAGACAATTTGTTTTTTGAATAACATCAAAAAAATATTCAGTACCATCGTGGCTATTGTATGTCGTTAAAATATTTAGCATCTTTCCTCCTTTCGTATTACTATTTTACATTAATTCACCTATTATTTAAAGTCTATATTTTTTCATAAAATTTAAATTCGCTTTATACAACAAAACTCTCACCCAAAATGAGTGAGAGTCAGTAATCGTTAAAATCCGCTTAGCTCTAAAATTTGCTGTTCTCTTTCCGTAACCACTTTTTCAAAATGACAAATTTTTTCTTCTAGCTCTTTAACATAATCTTCATCTTTTATTGATTTCATATTTATTTTTACATTAAGTAAGGCAACTCTTACTCCAGTTTTACAGCACATTGCCGCCGCTACACCATCGGTGATAACATTTTTGTTTCCCTTTGCAACAATATACTCGATATTATCAAATAAACTAACAAGATTTTCGCAAATTTCAAGCGGCACTTGTATTGCAGTTTTATAACCTTTTTGGATTGCCTGTCTTCTAATTTCTTTTTCTTCATCGGTTGCTTTAGGTAATTTAAATGAGGCGATTACGTCATCAAAACTAGTAGCATCTCTATCAATTAAATTATTAAATTTATTAATATGAGCATTCATCTTTTCAACAATCTTTTGAGACTCTTCGCTTACATCTTCATAACCCTTTTTTCCGATTGTCAAACTTGCCATCATCGAACACAAAGCTGATGATAATCCACCTAATATAGCAGAAACAGAACCACCACCAGGTGCTGGCGAATCAGATGCAAGTTCTAATAAGAAATCATCAATTTTTAATTTTGCTAGCATAGCTCACCTATTTTTGCTTGATAGCTTCTAACATTTCTACTGTCATTTTATCAAGGTCAAACTTAGGATTCCAACCCCATTCACTTCTAGCAGCAGAATCATCTAAACTATTTGGCCAGCTTTCCGCAATTGCTTGTCTTGCTGGATCTACATCAAAGTCTAACTTAAATTCAGGCATTACCTTTTGAATTGATTTCTCGATATCTTCTGGTGCTACACTCATAGCAGTAATATTATAAGCATTTCTATTTTTCAACTTAGCTGGGTCTGCATCCATTAACTGAATCATGCTGTCGATTGCATCATCCATATATAGCATATCCATGTAAGTACCTTTTCCGATATATGAAGTATATGCTTTGTTTTTAATTGCTTCAAAATATATATGTACAGCATAATCAGTTGTACCACCACCAGGCAACTGTTTATGTGAAATAAGTCCTGGGAATCTAACTCCTCTTGCATCAACACCATACTTCATGAAATAGTAATCACATAAAAGTTCACCAGCTACTTTTGAAATACCATACATTGTTGTTGGACGCTGGATAGTATTTTGTGGTGTCTTATCAGCTGGAGTACTTGGTCCGAATGCTGCAATTGAACTTGGAATGAATAACTTTAACTTTTCATCTTTTGCGATATCAAGTACATTTTTAAGTCCATTCATGTTAACGTCCCACAATAAATCAGGATTTTTTTCACCTGTTGCTGATAGTATAGCCGCTAAATGATAAACATCTGTAATACCATATTTTTTGATTACATCATAATAAGTTTTTCCATCCGCTACATCAAAACTCTCATAAGTGTATTTTGTATCATCAAACTTACGTCTTCCAGATATAATTACATTATCAGCACCATAAATGCCTGCTAATCTTTCAACTAGGTCGGTTCCAATTTGACCCATAGCTCCTGTTACTAATATTTTCTTCATAATAACTCCTTAATATCAACTATTTAACTGTGTTACTAATTAATTATATACACGTTCACGAAAAAAATCTAATTAAGATTTGTTAAAGAAATTAAATATTTGTACTACCTATTAACAAAAAAGTAATTTTTTATGAATATAATAAATTAATATTTCTTTAACTAAATATTTTAGTCAAAAAAATAAGGAAGTCGACAATAAGACTTCCTTATATATTTTATGATTATTTTTTCTTCTTTTTAGCAAGGTTTAAACTATCATCAAAACTCTCATCTAATTTTTCAACGTCTTGAATCCCATAAAATTCTCTTACTTTACCACTAATCTCTTCAAGCACTTCTTGATTTTCTTTTAAATAGTCTTTGGCCTTTTCTCTACCTTGTCCAAGTTTCGAATCACCATAACTATACCAAGCACCCGATTTTTTAGCAATATCTGCCTCAATAGCTGCATCTAGCAAACTACCAACTTTTGATATTCCCTCGCCATACATAATATCAAATTCAACAGTCTTAAACGGTGGAGCAATTTTATTTTTAACTACTTTCAACTTTGCTCTATTACCAATTAATTGGTCATCCTGCTTAATTAGTTCGCCTTTTCTGATATCCATTCGTAGTGATGCGTAAAATTTCAACGCATTTCCACCTGTTGTAGTTTCAGGATTACCAAACATAACACCGATTTTACTTCTTAACTGGTTAATGAAGATAACTGCTGTTTTTGACTTATTAACAATACCAGTTAACTTTCTTAAGGCCTGTGACATAAGTCTAGCCTGTAAACCCATGTGACTATCACCCATATCACCAACTATTTCCGCCTTTGGTACGAGTGCCGCTACCGAGTCAATTACAATGATATCCATTGCCCCACTTCTAACAAGAGCATCAAGTATATCTAACGCTTGCTCTCCTGTATCAGGCTGAGAAACAATAAGTTCCTCAACATTTACGCCAATTTTAGCAGCATAAACTGGGTCAAGTGCATGCTCAGCATCTATAAATGCTGCTGTACCACCTGCTCGTTGCGCCTCTGCAATAGCATGTAGTGTAACCGTAGTTTTACCAGAAGATTCAGGTCCATAAATCTCTGTTATCCTACCACGCGGTATCCCACCTGCTCCGATTGCAACGTCCAAACCTATACAACCTGTTGGTATAGTCTTGACATTCATTTTTACAGAGTCATCACCAAGTCTCATAATAGAGCCTTTTCCAAATTGTTTCTCAATACGCTCTAAAACATCATCAATTGCTTTTTTCTTTCCGTCCATTTTGTTCTCCTTTTTTTAATAAAAAGAGTATAATAAACCATCAGTTTTAATTATATATTTCTACTTTTTATCTTCTTGTTTGCTAGGTTTGTAGTTGATTAGTTTTTTCTGTAAATAAAATAATACGCAACTGGTAAAATCAATGAACCAGCAACTACATTACCTAAACCAACAGGAAGTAAGTTAGCCAAAAATTGTGTAACTGTAACATTAGCACCTAATATCATACCCATCGGTATATAAAACATATTAGCTACCACGTGTTCAAATCCGCCAACAATAAACGCTAAAATTGGGAAATACATTGTTAGAACTTTACCAGCCACTTCTTTACTTGAATTCTGCATCCAAACAGCTCCCGCTACTAACAAATTACATAAAATACTAAGCATAAAGGCTTGTAAAAATGTATATCCTGCTTTAACTTCAGCTACATGTGTAATAATATCTGCCATACTGTGATGTCCACCAGCTCCACCTGTTATCTTTCCGAAACTGCCAGCCCAAAAAGCTATAAACACCATAGTAATACAACCTACAAAATTACCTAAAAATACCCACAAAAAATTGTTTAAAACTTTTTTTAAGTCATATTTCTTTTCAAAATAACCCAATGTTATCAAGTTATTACCAGTAAAAAATTCGCCACCTGCTAATACTACAAACATAAGAGCAACTGAAAAAACCGTACCAGCTAAAAACTTACCTAAACCTTTATCACTACAATATGCATACATTGCAATTGAGCCGATTGCACCGAGTGAAATAAATAGTCCACCCATTAAGCCAAGTAAAAATGTTTTATATGATTTTTTGTTTGCTTTTTTTATCCCTTGTTGAATTACTAATTCTGAAATTTCTTTTGGTGAATTTGTCATCTTTAACTCCTAAAAATTTGATCTAATCTATCCATACTTTCTAATGAAAGCCCTGTTCCTATCGCTACACAGTCTAAAGCATCAACCGCTACATGAGTTGTAACACCAGTTCTGCCACTAATAAACCTATCCATACCATCTAGCAAGGCACCGCCCCCTGTCAGCCATATACCATTTTCACTAATATCAGCAATTAGCTCCGGCGGTGTATTTTCAAGTACATTATGAATAACTTCACCTATAACTTCAGCATCATCTTTTAAAGCTTCAATAATATCCAGATTGGTTATTTCAATACTTATCGGTAAACCTGTTACTAAATCTCTACCTTTACATTTCACTGCTCTTGTCTCACCGTTGTTATGAATAGAACCAATCATCACTTTTAAATCTTCGGCTGTTCTGTCGCCAATAAGTAAATTATATGTCTTTCTGATATATCTGACTATTGACTCATTAAAAGCATCTCCTGCAATTTTAACAGTTCTACCATGTACAATGCCCCCCAGTGATATTACTGCTATATCAGTAGTTCCACCACCAATATCAACGACCATATTACCTACTGGACTTTCGATATCCAATCCTGCTCCAATAGCAGCAGCAATCGGTTCTTCAATAACATGTATTCTTGAACCACCAGCTTCACTTGACGCATCAATAGCTGCTCTTTTCTCAACCTCTGTAACAGAACTAGGCACACATACCATAATCCTAGGTCGAACAAATCTATTTCTTCCACAAGTTTGACCAATAAAATACTTTAACATAGACAAGGTAGTGTAGTAGTCTGAAATAACACCATCTTTTAAAGGTCTGACAATTTTAATGTCGTCATGATTTCTACCAAGCATTTCTTTTGCTTCGTTGCCAACAGCAATAACCTTGCCTGTTTTATTATCTACCGCCACAATCGACGGTTCTTTTAGTACTATTCCTTTATCTTTAATGTAGATTAGGACATTGGCTGTCCCTAAATCAATCCCTATGTCTTGTTTCATCCCCATAATATTAATCCTGAACCCTTGTTATATTTACACCAAGACCTTTAAGTTTCTGCTCTAAATTGTTATAACCTCTATCTATATGATAAATGTCATATATCGAAGTTTCAGCCTCCGCTACAAGACCAGCTAATACCAAAGCTGCTCCTGCCCTAAGATCAGTCGCTTTGACCTGAGTTCCTTGAAGTTTAGCTGAACCTTTAATAATCGCACTATGACCTTCAATTTTTATGTTAGCACCCATTCTATTAAGTTCCGAAATATGAGTAAACCTATTCTCAAAAACAGTTTCCATTACTACACTAGACCCCTCAGCCCTAGTAAGTAACGCCATAAACGGAGCTTGTAAATCGGTTGGAAATCCTGGGTACGGTAAAGTTGTGATGTCAACCGCTTTTAAATTACCAGTGCTTTTAACTCGCATGTTTTCGCCCTCAATGGTAATATCAACACCACACTCAATTAATTTCGCAATTACCGGTTTAAGGTGACTAGCAACAACATTTTTTACTAATACATTACTTTTGTGCATAGCTGCCATTATTAAAAATGTACCTGCTTCAATCCTATCTGGTAACGCTCTGTGTTCTGCTCCTGTAAAACTTTCAACCCCTGTAATTTTTATTGTATCAGTACCAGAGCCAGAAATTCTCGCTCCAATTCTGTTTAAAAAGTTTGCAAGATCAACAATTTCTGGTTCTTTTGCTGCGTTTTCAATTACAGTAGTACCTTCCGCCATAGTTGCTGCCATCATAATATTTTTAGTTGCTCCAACACTTGGAAAATCCAAATATATAGTTGCTCCAACTAATTTTTTTGCCCTTGCCTCAACAAAACCATGACCAAATTCAATTTCTGCACCTAAGGCTTTAAATCCTTTTAGATGAAGGTCTATTGGTCGTTCCCCAATAGCACAACCGCCTGGCATTGGCACTCTAGCAACACCTTTTCTGGCTAATAATGGTCCCATTACATCAAATGACGAACGCATCTGACTAACATACTCATACGGTGCTTCAGTACGCAATACCTCTGGTACATGAATACTTAATGAGCTACCATGTCTTTCAACCTTTGCTCCAAGAACCCTTAGAATTTCAATCATAACACTAACATCTTTTAACACTGGAACATCATGTATCTCACATGGTTCTGCTGTTAATAAGACTGCTGCCATAAGTGGTAAAACACCATTTTTAGCACCGTCTACTGTTATTTCTCCCTCTAATGACTCAATTGGATGAATTATAAATTTTGACAAACTTTTCCTCCTTAAAAAAACAATCCAAGTTATTATACCATAAAAAAACTAGGATTAAAATTTTTTTTTGTAAAATAGGTATAAATCTACCATAGAACTTGTAGTATTAGCAAATTCTATGGCAGAAATTTTATTTTTGTTACAATAAAGTGTAAAGTCAATCCTATTTAAGTTATATTTTATTATAATGCTGAAACTAATGTTCCATTTTCGCCTTTTATACCTTCGCCAGCATTTTCTAGCGAAGTAATTAAGCATTTTCTTCCTTTTTTACTAGCTACAAAGCTCATAGCCGCTTTGATTTTAGGTAACATTGAACCTTCACCAAATTGGTTTTCATCAATGTATTTTTCACACTCATCTAATGTGATATTAGAAAGATTTTGTTGATTCTCTGTTCCAAAGTTTATAGCAACTTTATCCACCGCTGTAAGAATTATAAGCATATCAGCATCAACAATTTCAGCCAATTTCGCACTTGCAAAATCTTTATCGATAACAGCAGGCACACCAACTAAAGAATTACCCTCACGATATACTGGTATTCCACCGCCACCAACAGCAATAACTAGATGTTGATTTTCAACAAGTAAAGAAATACTATCTTTTTCTTCTACGTCGATTGGTAATGGCGAGGCAACAACTCTTCTATATCCTCTACCTGAGTCTTCTTTCATTGTGTAACCTTTTTGACTAGCGATTTGGTCAGCCTCTTCTTTAGTATAGAACGAACCAATTGGCTTCGTAGGATGATTAAAAGCTGGGTCATTTTTATCAACAACAACCTGAGTTACAACAGTAGCTATTGGTTTTTTTATTCCTCTTACTTTTAATTCTTCACCTATTGCATTTTGCAGATGGTAACCAATATATCCTTGACTCATTGCACCACATTCTGGAAACGGCATCTCAGGTACTGTTGAATTTTCTTGTGATGCTACGCTCATAGCTAAATTTATCATGCCGACTTGCGGTCCATTACCATGACTTAAAATTACTTCCTTGCCAGCTTCTATTAAATCTACAATAGTTTTAGCAGTATGTTTAACTAATTGTTTTTGTTCACTAGGTGTTTTACCAAGAGCATTACCACCTAATGCAACAACTATTTTTTCTCTTTTCATGACTTCTCCTTATAAAACAAAAGTCTCCAAAAATGGAGACCTTTAATCCAATTAATCTCTCTATAAATTACCGATAGACGCAACCATAACAGCTTTGATTGTGTGCATTCTGTTTTCAGCTTCATCGAAAACTTTAGAATGTTTACTTCTGAATACTTCATCAGTAACTTCCATTGAATCTAAACCAAACTTTTGGTAAATATCTTCACCAACTGCTGTTTCTCTATCGTGGAATGCTGGTAAACAGTGTAAGAATACTACATCATCGTTGCCAGTCTTTTTAATCATATCCATGTTAACTTGGAAAGGCTTAAGCATCTTAATTCTTTCTTCGAACATGTCCTCTTCACCCATTGATACCCAAACATCAGTGTAAATTACATCAGCATCCTTAACTGCATTGATATCATCAGTAAGCTCAATAATTGCTCCAGTTTCTTTAGCAACTTCTTTCATTTCATCAACTAATTCTTGTGATGGGAATAACTCTTTTGGTGCAAGTCCAACAAAGTGCATACCCATTTTAGCAGCACCAATCATAAGAGAGTTACCCATGTTATTTCTAGCATCACCAACATAAACAAATTTAACTTTATTTAAAGGCTTGAATACATGCTCTTTGATTGTTAAAAAGTCAGCTAAAATTTGAGTTGGGTGGTATAAATCAGTAAGACCGTTCCATACAGGTACTCCAGCATGCTCAGCTAAAATCTCAACTGTCTCTTGTTTAAATCCTCTGAACTCAATTCCATCATAGAATCTACCTAATACTTTAGCAGTATCTTCTAATGACTCTTTTTTACCCATTTGTGAATTTGAAAGGAAAGTTACATTTGCTCCCTCATCATAACATGCAACTTCAAATGCACATCTTGTTCTTGTTGAAGTTTTTTCAAATATTAAAACTACATTTCTTCCCTCTAATAAATTACCTTTAATTCCAGCTCTTTTTTTAGCTTTAAGGTCTGCTGAAAGGTTTAAAAGATAGTGAATTTGCTCAGGTGTAAAATCTTTTAATGTAATTAGGTTTGTGTTTCTTAAGTTTACTGACATATCGTCCTCCTCATAATTGTGTAAATAATACTAATCTCTAATAAGCGGCATTGACATACATCTAGGACCGCCTCTCCCCCTAGACAGTTCGCTTGATGGCATAACATGCACTTTAACACCAGCTTCTTCAAGTTTTTTGTTTGTAACAAAGTTTCTTGAATAAACAATAACTTCTCCTGGTGAAACTGCTAATGTATTTGAGCCATCGTTCCACTGTTCTCTTGCAGCGTCAACTACGTCACCGCCACCACATCTAATAACTTTTATGTTATCAATTTCCAAGTGTTTTTCTAAGATTTCTTCGATACTACCAACTTCTTTTTCATAGTGTAGCTTACCATCAACCATTGTAATAGCATAGACATTAAGTGGTCCTTCTATTGCAGGGTGAATAGTAAATTTATCGTGGTCAATCATAGTAAATACAGTATCAAGATGCATAAAAGCTCTTGTTTCTGGTATCTGGAATGCTAATACAGTATCGAAACTTTCATCAGCTGACAAAACTCTACTTGCAACTAACTCAATTGCAGCAGCTTGCGTACGCTGTGAAATTCCAATCGCAATAACTTTATCCGAAAGTATCAGCTCATCGCCACCCTCAATACTATACTTATCAGTTCTATCATAATAATGCGGTATATCACAACCTGCAAAATCAGCATGATGAGTTAGTATATACTGTCCAATTAAAGTTTCACGTCTTCTTGTAACAGTATTCATGTTATTGATAGTTACACCTTTACCCATTGTAGCAAACGGATCTCTTGCAAAATATAAATTTGGCATTGGGTCAATTATAAATGGATAGTCCGAACCAACCATGTCTGAAAGTGATTTTTTTTCAACATGAGAAAGCTCATTTTTTCTAAGTCCAGCCATTAAACTTTTGGCAAGTTTAAATTCATCTGTAAAGTTTAAAAAGTAATCTCTTACACTTAACTTAGTACCACTACCAACAATTCTAGTTTCTGATACATAATCATCAATGAACTGTTTTTTGATGTTTTCATCTTTTAAAACATCAGCTAGCATATTTTCAAGGTAAACAACTTCTACGTCTAAACCTCTTAATATGTCTGCAAATGCATCGTGTTCTTGTTCTGCTATTTCGAGATATGGGATATCATCAAAAAGTAATCTTTCCATCATATCCGGCATTAATTGTTCAACTTCTCTGCCAGGTTTTTTCAAAAGTACCTTTCTCAGTTTACCAATCTCAGAATAAACGTTTATTCCTTTTAACATATTATCACCTTTACTGTCCTAATTCTATAACGTTATTATTTTATACTTAAATTCTTATTTTTACAAGAAAATTCATATGTTTTTAACATTTTTTAGGAATTAGATTTTTTTATTTTATTGACCTTTATTCAGTTTTCCCTAACACGTTCCGCTTGCAGTGTTACAAGACTTACGACTATTTTTAAATTTTTTGCTATTTTTTACTATATCTTAACAAATTCTATATTAATTTAAACCTGTTCATAACTATCCGAAAATCACAAAACAAATTTGCATACAAAAAAACACAAAATAAATTCGCATACACGCCAATTTTTTTGTGTTTTTCATCATTTTTATAACGTTTTTCTTACAGCAGATTATAAACAACAACAAGACCGATTGTATTTATACAAAAATTTGCTGTCATATGAATAACTACTGAATTTAAAATTGAATTATCTTCAACATTTACCCTACTAAATATTTCTCCTACTATAACTAAACCAATGATGGACAAAATAAACAAATACCAGACAAACATGTTAACCAACATACCGACATGGTATACAGCGAACAATACCGAACTTAATAAAATACCATATCTAGCACCTTGAACGAGTTTCAAAGAAAAATGTCTGAAAAAAAACTCCTCTAAAGGTCCATTTACAAAAATTATATACAGATAAACATAAATATAATTATCTCGACCCACACCAAAGGTCTTATCCAGATTGTCCTTTACCAAATTCAGAAAACCAAACTTAAAAAGTATAACAAAACCTACTGAAAATAACAAAATTACTGCTGCCGAAAACACAGCTACAAATCTAAAATTTTTACCCCGCTTCAAATTCGGTAGTGGTATATTATTCCTTTTCATACAATAATACGGTATTATTCCAAATAATACAATTTTAACTAACGCCCTTAAAAAGTACGGTAGTTTTACTGTCAAGTCTAACCCTAAAATTATAGCTACTAACAGAACTGTTGTAACAACCTTTTTATTTACTGTCTGCATAGTTCGTACCACCTAATATTTATCAAATTGCAAAGTTTTCTAATTTCATATTCAATTCAATAATTTATTCCCAAAATAAAGAAAGAGCAAACTACACGCTCTTTCTTTATATGATATAACATTATTGATTCGAACTTTATAAAGAGCTATATTTTTATATCAATATTTTGCCCTTTACCAGTCATCTGAGCAACATCAGACGACATCTCTTTAATCATACGTAGTTCAGCAACGTCATTTCGAACAATTTTGTTGATCATAGTATAACTAATAGCTTGTCGTAATTGCTGAGTTTGCATGCTTAATACACTACTAATATCCATACTAACATCCTTTCACAGTATCTACCTAATACTTTTCATAACATTCTTCCACATATCTACCAATTGTTCTGCAATTTCTCTTGCATTTGCAAAACGTTTTTGATCTTTTTTGATATTACCAGCTACAAGTTCGTCTAATATAAAATCATACAATCTGTCTAGTTCTGAGGATATCTCGATATCTTGATTTAAAGTTATCTTTAACTCACTTACGATATCTTGAGCTCTTTTGGCATTTTCATTAGTTTTTTGTATATCACTTTTTGCAACATAATATTCTGCCAATTTTATAAACCTAACCAACCCCTCATATAGCATAAGTGTTAATTCTTCTGGCCTAGCACTCATTACTTTTTGCTTTAAATATACATCTTGCTTAGTTTGAGTTACCTTTTTAGCAGTTACATTCTTTTTGTCCGCTACTTCTTTTACAATTCCCGCATTTGCAGGTTTTTTATAATTATATGGATTAACAATAGCCATAATCATCTCCCTTTCTTATTACCTTATATCTATTGTCGGCAGATGCGACTGCTTTTTTTATAGTGCTAATTGCATTTACAAAGTATTAATATATTGAATATCCATTCTATATAGGCCCAATGGACTGTTTAAGGTTTTTTCTATCGTAAAAAATTTAAAAATTTAATAGTTACGCCAGCTTTATCTTATAGTCTAATTGTGATATAATATAGTGAATTTTACAAAAGGAGCATACGAAATGAATAAAGCAGTTGTCCTCGGTACTAATTACTATATCGGTCTTAGTATCATAAGGTGTTTAGGTGTTGAAAACGTCCATGTTGTCGCATGTGACTACGATATAAAAAGTGCCTACGGTGCAAAATCAAAATACATAGACGAATATCTAGTAATAGATGGTTTAAATAAAATTGACGATCATGCTGTTACCAAGCTAATTGAATATGGCAAAGTACAAGCCAAAAAACCTGTGCTTTTCCCATCACATGATAAGTACGTAGAATTTATCGACAAATATTACGACGAACTTTCTGAGTATTTTTTAATTAGCCAAAAAGATAAACTTAATTCGGTACTATTAGACAAATGGAAACTCAATGAAGTTGCCGAAAAATACGGTGTAAAAACCCCCTATTCAGTCAACATAAATGACGAAAATCTATATGGTATTATCAAGGAAAAAATCGGCTACCCATGCATCATTAAGCCACTTGATACTGTTATTTTTACAAAAGTTTTTAGAGCTAAAAGTTTCATGTGCTACAACGAAGAAGATATCGCAAAAAATGTAAAAAAATGCAACAACGAAAATGTACCTGCTATTGTACAAGAAATAGTACCTGGCTTTGACGACCATATGCTAACCTACGACTCTTACATTGATAAAAGTGGTAAGACAACACATTATATGACCGCTCAAAAACTTAGGCAATGGCCTATAAACTTTGGAGCATCTGTATTTACTAAGCAAACTTATATCAAAGAGGTTGTTGAAATCGGACAACCATTCTTAGAAGCGATTGGATACCGTGGTTTTTCAGAAATTGAATTCAAAAGGCACTCAAAAACTGGTGAAATATATTTAATTGAAATTAATGTTAGAACGACAAATTTCAATAGTCTAATATACAAAGTTGGCATCAACATGCCTTACATTGCG
>PDWI01010716.1_pt1 | contig 19828 bp, 17 predicted proteins | sample 1430891 | NCBI WGS metagenome assembly PDWI01 (sample SAMN01162508, study PRJNA174530) | Oral metagenome, whole genome shotgun sequencing project. | biome: Marine environment; feature: Marine mammal; material: Swab sample of the gingival sulcus; isolation source: swab sample of gingival sulcus...
AGATGATATGTGGGTCTATCTCCCTGCCGAAAGCCTGGTCCGCCGGATCTCAGGCGGCGGCAAGAAGGGCAGTTTCATGCGTTCTGATCTGGCCAACGAAGACATCGAAGACCGGGCCGTCGATGACGATATCCATACCTTGAAGGGCTCTGAGAACCTCAATGGTGCCGAATGCTGGCTGGTAGAATCGGTACCGCGGCCTGAACTGAAAAAAGAGACCAACTACGCCAAAAGAATGGTCTATGTGCGCAAGGATATCCACCTGCCGACGAGGATTGACTACTATGATAAACGGGGACACCTGTTGAAAACCGCGACCTTTGGCGGCTTTAAACAGATAGATGGAATCTGGACTGTTACAAAGATTCTCTTTGAGACCCCGGCCCGCAAGACCCGTACCCTGATGGAACGTTCGGAGATTCACTATAATCAGGGGCTGGATGACAGTCTCTTTCTGCAAAACAATCTGAAACGGTGAAGATTTTTTGGGCATATTCTGCTGTCATTGTCCTCTGTTGGGGGGGCTGGAACTGCGCTTTTGCAGCTGAGGCGGTGGAAACGCTTGTCGGAGATCCCTTTGCGGAACACAGTCCCCCAAATGCCCCTTTGCCAGGTGATCCTTTTGCCGAAGATCCTGCTGTATCCTCTTTGCCGGGCGACCCTTTCGCGGAAAACGGTGCCAGCCGGGATGGGGCTGCTGCCGAGGATTCGGCACACAACGAAAACATGTTTTTGCAAAAGGGCTGGCTGGAAAGCCGAAACCAGTTCTGGTGCCGTAACGGACGGGCTTTTTCTACCAGACAGCGGCTCTGGCTTGAGGGCGGGGCGGCATTTACCTTGGGGGCTGCCTCTGAGGATAATGGCGCAGGGCCGGCGACAGCCCGGGTTTTTTTCTCCGGTTCTGTCGATTATGATGCTGCCGCCGCAGATCTCTCCTCCGATCATGACGAACTGTCGGCCATGCTCCATGAGGCCTATCTGAGCGTAGAAGGCAGGTCTGTTGATCTTGCACTTGGCAAGAAAATGGTACGCTGGGGCACCGGAGACGGTGTCAATCCGGTTGATCTGATCAACCCGCAGGACCACCGCGATCCGCTGGCCTCGGGCCGCAGCGATAACCGGCTGGCAGTCTTTCTGCTGCAGGGAATTGTATCACTTCCCGTGCCCGAACCTGTCCAGGAGCTTACACTCGAGACGGTGGCAGTTCCTCTGGCCGAGGTCAGCACATTAAATGCGGCGGGCTCAGCCTGGGAGCCCCTGGCCTTGCAAAATATTCGTGCCGCAGAGCAGCAGGGGCTGTTATCGCTTGCAGACCAGGAAAAACCAGAACACTGGTTGAAAGACGGCAAGTATGGCTTGCGCCTCGCCGCGACTGCCGACGGCTGGGACCTGGGTCTGACCGCATATTCGGGGGTAAAAAATGTTCCCGTTTTCACCGGTGAACTCGATGCCGATAACCGGCTGCATATCACCCCTGTCCATCCCCGTATCAGTGCCTATGGGGTAAGTTTTGCCAAAGGGATACACCGCAGCACCCTGCGCGGCGAGCTGGCGGTCAAACCCCGCTATCCAATGCAGAAAGAGGAAACGCTCCTCCCGGGGTATTCACGACGCAGCCTGATAGAAGGTGTTGTTGGTTTTGACCGTACCTTTGCTCTGAACCGGTATTTGAACCTGCAATACTTTGCCGAGTACGTTCCAGAAGATAACGGCGTAACCGGACGTGGTTACAGCGATGGGTTGACCTTTGAATGTTCTGATCTCTTTTTCAACGATGATCTCAAACTCGGAATAAGCGGCGTTGTCGACTTTTCCGGGCAGGGCTGGGCAGTGCAGCCCTACGGGGAATACCATATTGGTGATAACTGGCTGCTTGCCGCCTCCTGTTTTCTGTTTCACGGCGATGAAAGCGGAAGATACGGCCAGTTTGCCGATCGGGATTTCGTCTCCCTGCGCCTGCGCTATAGTTTCTAACAAAGGAGAATACCATGCGAAAAGAATTGCCAACGCCTGACTGTAAAGCAGAAGACCTCTTTATGCTGCAATACGCAGCACTGAAGTGGGAACTTTTAAAAACAGCAATCGAACTGAAACTTTTCGATCTCACAACCGAGCCGGTAACAGCCAGAACCGTCAGCGACAAGCGTTGTCTTCACGCCGGTAACACAGAATATATGCTCAATGCCCTTGTGGCACTTGGCTGCCTGAAGAAAGAGAAGGAGCTGTATCAAAACACCCGCCAGACCGAACAATTTCTCACTTCAGGAAAAGATACTTCATTAGGAGACTCTCTGCTGTTCATGTCGAGCTGGATTCTGCCCCTGTTAAACGGTGGACTCAAAGAGATGGTCACCAATGGCCCGCCGCCAAAGCAGGATATTTCAGCTCCTGAGATCTGGGAAAAAAGTGCGCGGGTCAGTATCAATTTTTCCCTTTGCGGACGGGCACAATCGGTTGCCCATTACGTGTCGATGCTGCCGGAATTTGCATCGTTTAACAGGGTGCTTGATCTTGGTGCCGGACCGGGCATTATTGGGATTGCCGTTACAGCGGCACATCCATCCTTGCAATGTGTTCTTTTCGACCAACCGGCAGTTGCCAAGGTTGCCAGAGAGGTCGTTGAAGAGTACGGCATCGGCGACCGGGTTACGGTACAGAGCGGTGACTATATGCAGGATGATTTCGGCATGGACTATGATTGTATCATGGCGAACTTTACGCTGATTTTTTTCCGTGACAATCTTGGCAAAATCATGGAAAAGACGCTCGCTGCACTCAAACCAGGCGGGGTTTTCATGGTTACTTCAGATGGCTTGAGCCACGACAGAACCGCTCCGGCTGAAAGTGTTATCAGCTGGTTACCGACCATGCTTCAAGGCAACGATATGTCCTTTGAAACGGGGCAGATCGCTCGTGCCATGCTCGATGCGGGATTTGTCTCGACAGAAATAAAAACCTTAACTGACATCGAATGTAAGGCACATGGCCCTGTCGAAATGACAATTGGCAGAAAAGGGAAATAACTCCAGGTCACCCCGAACAACAGTGTACCGTTTTCATATTCAAGATGCCCTTCTGCCATAGATGTATAGGGTACCGTTTTCCCGCTCAAAATCAAACAGTAAAACTCTTCACCCCTACAGACAGAAACAACGAGCGTTCGGGAATCCCCAAACGCTCGTTGCCAAAGACAGAGCCTCAACACGTTACAATCTTAGAAACTATAACTCAAACCCAGGCCAATGGTGCGCGGGTCACCGAATCCGGCGATCCCTCCTGTCGGGGAGTTGAGCTTAAAAGAATGAATATATTTTTCATCGGTGAGATTACGGACAAAGGCATAGATATCCCAGTTCCCGTATAGCCAGCCAAGTTTCAGATTGGCCAGAGTATAGGCATCTGCCTTTTGCATATTTTTGATATTATCGTCATAGTAATGGACATTGCCTACATTGCGGACATCAGCCCGACCATACAAACCGCTGGGATGATGATAGGCTCCACTCAGGCGCAGGCTGTGACTGGGCGCACCTTCCATATGTTCTCCATCCAGCTTGACGGTTCCCAGATCATAATCATCGTACTCGGCCTGCATCAGGCTGGCAGCCGCGCTCAGTTCCAGCCCCTTGACGGGCAGCCAGGTTGTCTCCAGCTCTGTTCCAAAGGAATGTGCCTTGTCTGCATTACCGGTTATAAGCACATTGGGACCGACAGTCTTGTAGATATGAATGTCAGTAATATCCATATAAAAGGCAGTCAGACTCCATCGCCATGTATTGTGGTCAGCCTTGATGCCGATTTCATAATTGGTTGATTTCTCAGGCTCAAAGGTGTTGTCCTCTGCTCTTCCTGATATGGCATAAACGTTGAAGCCTCCGGGCATATAGCCCTGGGAAAAAGAGGCGTAAGCGGTATAGTTCTCGCGTATAAACCAGGCCAGGGCAACCTTGGGCAAAAAGGTGTTCCAGGTTTTATCCGGGGCAAACGTTTGCATGGGAGCGGCACCGGACGCGTTGGCGGGAAATGGCCCCTGAACCGGCAGCATATACAGATTCTGGTCCATTTTTTTGTTGACGCGCTGGTAACGTCCACCCAGGGTCAGCTCAAAACTCTGGCCCAACGGCAATATGGCCTGGCCAAAAACAGCCTGGGTTGTGAGGTCTATATCATACATGGTCTGCATTTCCATGGCCATCGACGGCAAACTCATTTGTACTCCATTGGTCGCTTCTTCTTTTTCTTTATCCATGTAAATTCCGCCAATCCAGCGCAGACCTGTGGAATTGGTACTGGTAAGCCGCAGTTCTTCTGTCAGAGCTGTCAGGGTGGTATCCATATACATAATCAACCCATCTGCAGCAGTACCTGATGAATAGTCAACATCATACATTCCGTTTTCGTCTCGTACCCGGCGGGTAGTAACGGACTCAATCCTGAAGCGATCGAAATCATAGGAAACAGACAGATTTTGGGCGTTGACCTTTGTTTTCAGGTCTGGTTCCACATCTATGGCCAGTTTTTCTGCCATGTCGCGGTCAAAATCACTCAGGCTTGTATAGCCAGCACCTGTTCCCGTAAAATCATAGGGCAGGGCTTTTTCATTTGGACAATGAGCGGCATGCTCCCAACTGTTAATACCCAGGCGCGCTCGCAAACGGTCTGTGGGCGTAAACAGCAGGTAACCGTTTATGTCGTGCTTGTTATTGCGTCCCACATCTTCATTCATGCCAGGATATTCATTCTTGATCCCGAAAAAGAGTTTATCCGCGATGATTGCGCCATTGAGGCTCGCCTGGACATGCCAGGTGTTCCAACTGCTATATTCAGTAGCTACTCCACCATGCAATTGATTTTCAGGATCTTTGGTAATAATCTTCACCACAGCGCCAATGGCATCTTTCCCATACAGGGTTCCCTGGGGGCCGCGTAGAACTTCAATGCGTTCAATATCGACCAGAGAAAAATCAAACCCCAGGCTGCTGGCAACAGGCACGCCGTCTACATACAGAACCACGGGGTTGTTTTGTGTGAATATGGAGCGATTCAGGCCCCGGAAGCTAACGCCAACACCATGATTTGGTGTGGTCAACATGCCCGGAATCTGATCCAGAACGTCCATGGAATTTTTCAGCCCCATCTCTTCGATTTCGACTCCATCAAGCACTGAAATGCTCTGGGGCACATTCTGAATGTCTTCTTCCATCTTGTTGGCCGTCACCGTGATCTCGCCCAGGGCCACAGATGGGGTTTCAGCCATGGCCGGCAGACTGGCAAGACAGACAACTGCGGTCAGCAGTATTAATAACCACTTATTTTTTCTCATTTTTCCTCCCTTGATACACAGAAATGTTTGGTATGCATAATAAATATATTGAAAGACAACAAAATACACCGTACAAAAAAAGAAGATATGTTTCTGCCACAACCGGGAAAAAAAGATGCCACAATCGGGAAAATGAAAATCAGGCAGATAAGATGCCGGAAGATTTTCATTTTTCCTGAAAAAAATAAACGGTTACAATGGACAATCCGCTGGAATATTATGTGAAAGAGTATGAGAGGCAAAATTTTCTGGTAAAAAATGAACTGCCTGCTTCCCGGTTTTTTCATGGGCTGCGTATGGAAATGGATCAGAGCATGGGCCAGGGGCAATCAGAAATACTGCGTATCCATAACGGGTTGTCTGTAGCCTGGGCAGATTATCGTTTGAGCCGTCAGATCGAAACCGATCATGGCAATATGCAGACTCCCTTTAATTTGGGCCTCCAGTTATCAGGATATTTTGAATTTCAGATTTCTGGTGCGGTAAAACAAAAGGTGGTCCCCGGAGATATCTGGTTTATCCATGGCCCGTTTGAACAGGCTTCAAGCACCCAGTTTCCGGGCCAGAAGATATGCGGAATTTCCATTGGCCTGCCCCAGGATTTCATTGAAGCATGGCTGGGAAGTTCCTGCTGTTCTGCCAGCAAGGGGCTGGAAAAAACAGTCAAATCGTGAAATGTCCGGACAGCTCTTTCCTTTGCTCAGGGGATTGCAGCATTCATCTGAATGTATGCGCATGGCCAGAGAACTCATGTCTGCCAGACGACAGACCTTTGCTGACAACCTGCATTGTGAATCCCTGGCCCTGGAACTTTTGTCCAGAATGCTGACCCTGAAAGACTCCCCGACTATCTCTTCTGTGGAACGAACCTGCAGCATCAGGGCGGCGGTTGACGAGGCAGTGGATATCCTGCGCCGCGAATGGAACGATCCACCGAGCATTTCTGCCCTGTCCCGGCGGGTGGGGATCAATGAATGCTATCTTAAAAAAGAATTCCGCCGGCAGATGGGGATGTCCATTGGCGGGTATATCAGGGAGCAGCGTATGGCACGGGCACGGGAAATGATAAAAACAGGCAAATATTCCATCCTGGAGACAGCACTCTTTGTCGGCTATTCCAATCCCAGTTATTTCAGCGCCGCATTCAAAAATTTTTACGGCCATCTGCCCTCCTATTATCTTCCCAAGAACGGCAGAATTTAAAATTCCCACCACGAGGTATAACAGCGAGTTCAGTAAGATTACCTGATCCAGCCAGAAAAAGGAATTTATCCCGCGTTCAATGCGAACGCTGTCAGCTCGCCTGCCACGCTGCCAATGTCCCTCCATTTTTCCGCTCAGACAGAAAGAAAAACAGAGAGGGGCAGAGGTAACCTGAAAATCCCAGGCAGGGATTTGCCCTGGTTTGATCCTGGCAGCATATACTAAAAAACCCGGTCGGATGGTCACAAGGTGGAAATCATCTTCAGAATTTATTTCCCTGCCTGTATCATCAAATCGAAATGATTTTTCCAGGGCTTTTTCATCATGCAAAGATCCGTTCCAGGTGAAATGGAGGTTATTTTGCTGCATTTTTTCTTTCATTATTGTTGTATTCAAATGGTGCTCTTTTTTGTCTGAGTTGAATAATTTTCAAAACTGTTTCTTTAGCCCGGATAAACATCAAAGGCTATCTCTGCTTTTTCTATCACAAATTGAAAAACACTCAGATTGTTCAATCTTATGTGACAGCGCAATCATAGAGTGTTTGAAAAGGAGTAAAAGCTCCTGGCCCCTGCCGGATCGAAGCCTTATGCCTATCTTACAGAGGGTTGGCCCTTATCTTCAGGATTTTCTCTATTTGTAAAGAGTGAGAAAAACTTCTACTCAACGGCGGCCTTTTCCGCCCACGCCTTCAGCTGGGCGATCTCCTTCTCCCAGATCTTTGGTTCCACCGTTTCAAGGATCAGAGGAATACCATCAAAGCGGCTGTCCTGCATAATATAGCGGAAGCAGTCCCAGCCGATATTGCCCTCACCAAGGGAGTGATGGCGGTCGACACGGCTGTTCAACGAAGATTTGGCATCGTTGAGATGCATACCTTTAAGAGAGGAAAAGCCGATGATCTGTTCAAATCTGGCAAAACTCTGCTCACAGCTCTCCACTGAACTCAGATCGTAACCTGCGGCAAAAAATGGCAGGTATCGATACAGACGCCGACCCGCTCTCGATCTTCCACCTGGTCAATAATGGCTGCCAGATGCTCCAGATCCCAGCCCAGGTTTGACCCCTGACCTGCAGTGTTTTCAATAACGGCACAGACACCCTCGACCTCTTTATGGGCAATATTTATCGACTGGGCGATGGTGGCCAGGCACTCTTTCTCTGTTATTTTTTTCAGATGGCTGCCGGGGTGGAAATTAAGCAGGGTCAAGCCAAGCTGCCTGCAGCGGTGCATCTCGTCGATAAAGGCGGCACGGGATTTTTCCAGAGGTTCCTTTTCCGGATGGCCGAGATTGATCAGATAGGAGTCATGGGGCAGAATCTGTGCCGGGGTATAGCCGCACTGTTGACAGTTCTTTGTAAAGGCGGCAATACTCTTTTCTGTCAGCGGTTTTGCCTGCCATTGTCGCTGGTTTTTGGTAAAAAGGGCAAAGGCGGTCGCGCCGATTGCAGCGGCATTAAGCGGAGCGTTTTCAACGCCTCCGGCAGCGGAAACGTGGGCACCAATATATTTCATGCTTCTCTCCTGTCTAGGGTATCGGAAATTTTTTCAGCGTATCTGTATATACTGCAAAGCGCTCACTGTCGAGTCCCTTGCGCAAGCATCGAGGATAACCCAACGAAATCGTCCCCGTTTCCTCGAATATTTTCAGAAACGCTTACGTCTGAAAGCACTCTGACCTGAATCAGAAATTTTATCTTGGCTGTCTCCTTTGACTATAGTAAAATTTTCTGCTGGTTCTACAGGGAAAACCGGCTGCGTGTACAACTGCGACAATGTCGTTTATAAAGGCAGCCATCAAATACTCCCGCTATCAGGAGGTTCAGATGCCAATTTATGAATACCGGTGTGAGGAATGTGGAGAAATCTTTGAAAAACTGACAACCTCCGCGCAAGAGAAGGCAACGATACACTGTTGCAAATGCAAGGGTGATAAGGTGACAAAACTCCTATCCGCAGGTGCCACCCTGACAGGCAAGGCCGGCGCAGCAGCAGCGCTGGGTGGAGGCGGTGGAGGCTGCGGGCACTCTGGTTTCTCCTGAGCCAATTAAAAAGATGGTCCCGTGCGGACCTGCTCAGTATCTGAAAAAAAGAGCAAGAGATTTCTCTCTTTTAGGTTTTAGTGGAGATTCTTTGGCTTACTGTCTCCTGGCTCCCCTTTACAAAAGTCCCGGAGAGATTATTTCTTCTGGGTTTTCTGTTCCTTTGAGAAAGAGTAGACTTTTTCGTTTGGCTTCAACATGTTGTGATCTTTTCGAGCCTTCTTTTCAAGATGTTCTGGATCTGTTTTGGTCTTGCGGATATCCTCTTCAAGACTCTCATTATCAAGCTGCAGTTGCGTCACCTGTTGTTTGATCTTTTTGAGCTCCCTATACCTTTGCAGATATGAGACAATACCAAAGCCCGGTGCAAAAAGGACCCAAAGAAATGCCACTATTGCCAGGAAAACAAGGGCTCTTTTTACCAGCCGTTTTTCATGGGTGGGAGAGACCCGCCGGGGTCGTTGTCTGTTGTTTTTCATAGGAGACATCCGATGTACAGTACAAAACCTGTGTATATCATCAGCAGCTGCCTTCTTGGGCTCTGCACTCGATATGATGGTAAGATAAAACGATATCCAAAAGCAGAAACCTACCTCGAAGAAGCCACCCTCATCCCGATCTGCCCTGAGCAGCTCGGAGGACTGCCAACCCCCAGAGAACCAGCAGATATCCAGGGAGGCAATGCCGAAGATGTGCTCGACAGACGGGCAAAGGTTGTAACCCATAGCGGTCTTGATGTCACGGACCCCTTTCTCGTTGGAGCAAAACAGACCCTGCGCATCGCCCTGCAGCAAAACGTGCAAACAGCCCTGCTCAAGGCCCGCAGCCCTTCATGCGGAGTACACGGCATCGTCGGTGTAACCGCAGCTCTACTGAAAAGACATGGCATAAAGACCGTGGAAATAGATTAATCCTCACCTCTGAACATCAAAAAATCCTAAAAAGACCGCTTATACACGCTTCGATGCAGTCAGCCCGAGAACCTTCAGCAGCACAATGCCAAACTCGTAGAGAAGATACAAGGGGGCACCCATCAGCAGCATATTCACAATATCCGGGGTTGGGGTCAACAAGGCCGACAGAATAGAGATAAACAGCAGGGCATACCGTCTGTTTCTGATAAAAAAAGCCCTGTCCAACACCCCCACCTTCACCGAGAAAATCATGAACACCGGCAGTTCGAAAACGATCCCGAAGGCAAGAACGAAGATCGTCACGAAGTTCACAAAACGGCCGATAGAGATAACCGGTTTGAGGGCCTCTGAACCAAAACCGAGAAGAAAGTCTATACCAAAGGGCAGGGTGACAAAATAACAAAAAACCGTGCCCAGATAAAAAAGAAGGCAGGTACAAAAAATAAACAAAAAAAGCTGCCGACCGTCAACCCGAAAAGGCTTGCCTACGGCCCGCCACAACACACTCATAAACCAGGGTACGACAAGATAGAAAGCACAGAAAAAAGAAAGTTTGACATGGGCCAGAAAAGGTCCGGCAACAGAAAAAAAATAGAGTTTATCGGCAAGATGCTGCTGAACCAGAGACAAAAGGCGCGGAGAGAGGAAGAAGATCCCAATGGTCAACAGGGCCAGAAACAGCCCCAGATTACGGGCTGATCGCCTCAATTCACCGATAAACAGTACAAGACCTTCGTGGACAGCCATAGCACCTGAGAAAAATTTGGTATTGCCACAGGACCAAGCCCGCGCTAACAGGCTCCCTGCGAAAATAAAGGCCCGCATCAGATACAGCACCGAGACGGACAAGATACAGCAGTATATCAGAAGCGACAGACTACCAAAGGCATAGGGAAAAAGCAATTTGATAGAGGTTGATTTCGCCCGTCTACCATGCTACAAATGCGTTTCTGACACCAACATTTTGCGGCAAAAGACGATGTTCACACGAAAGCAGGGTCTAAAACAGATGATCAGGATGATCCTTAAGCCAAAGGCAATACCATGCTAGAATTACGATTCATACGGGAAAACATAGCGCTGGTGAAGGAAAAATGCCGTCACCGGGGGATGGAAACCTCTCTCATCGATACCTTTGCCGCAACGGACAAGAAGCGTCTTGAACTGCTGTCAACGGTCGAATCCTTAAAGGCCAGAAGAAACACGGTCTCCGATGAGATCGCGGCGTTGAAAAAGGGCCCAAACAAAGATGAAGAGAAAGCTGAGACTCTGATTGCCGAGATGCGGGAGACCAGTCAGCGTATCAAGCAGCTCGACACCGAGTTGACAACCATAGAACAAACCCTACATCAGATCGTTCTGGCGATTCCCAACCTTTGCTCTGACAGTGTTCCCCAAGGACAGAGTGAGGAGGATAATGTCGAAATTCGCCTCTGGGGAGACAAACCGGTTTTTTCATTTCCCCCAAAACCGCATTGGGAGATAGGCACAGAACAAGGTATCCTCGATTTTGATACGGCCGCCAAAATATCCGGAGCCCGTTTTGCCCTTCTCAAGAGTTTTGCGGCAAAACTCGAACGGGTCCTGATCAATTTTTTTATCGATCTACATACCGAAAAACACGGATACACAGAGGTCTTACCACCCTTTCTCGTCAATACCCCGACCATGACGGCAACCGGACAACTGCCCAAATTTGCCGAAGATCTCTTTAAAATCAAGGACTGGGATCTCTACCTCATTCCGACGGCGGAGGTTCCGGTAACCAATATCCATCGGGATGAAACCATCGCTGAAAAGGACCTACCGATAAAATATACCGCCTATACCCCGTGCTTCAGATCAGAGGCCGGCAGCCATGGCCGTGACACCAGAGGGCTTATTCGCCAGCACCAATTCGACAAGGTCGAACTGGTAAAGTTTACCACGCCCGAGACCTCTGAACAGGAACTTGAGAGCTTACTGGCCGATGCAGAAGAGGTCCTGCAGCTCCTTGGCCTCCACTATCGGGTGGTAACGCTCTGCAGCGGTGATCTCGGCTTTTCGGCAGCAAAGACCTACGACATTGAGGTATGGCTGCCCGGACAACAGGCCTACAGGGAGATCTCCTCCTGTTCCAACTTTCTCGATTTTCAGGCCCGCAGAGGCTCGATACGCTACAGGCCGACCGGACAGAAAAAATCCAGGCTGGTGCATACACTCAACGGCTCTGGTCTTGCGGTGGGCAGAACACTGCTTGCCATTCTCGAGAATTACCAACAAGAGGATGGCAGTGTGGCCATACCCGAGGTACTGCAGCCCTATTTCCAGACAAGGCTGTAATATCTCTGCCCGACACCGCTTCGCTGCTGCCGCTTTGCCGCTTACCCTATGAAAAATCGAGAGAATTCAGGTTAGCCCGGATATTTCATCAGTTCAGTTCCGGTGTAAAAAACGCTGTTCGAGAAAACCGGCAATTGCGGCTGCCTGATCCAGACGAAAGACCGGGAGATCCGAGCTGCAATCGCAGTTGGTGGCAACGGCAATAACGCCGGAAACCTGATCTCGCAGTCGCTGATCCCTATCGACAAACACCTCGATCTTGGCGATATCTTCTGATCGTTTGAAGCCTTCCGCGATAACGATATCCACATCACAAAGATATTGCTCGACCAGCACCTTCAGAGAAATATCAACCGCCCGGGTTTGCAGACACATCTGATCCGGCGCCACCAGCATCACCATATCGGCACCGGCGGCCTTGTGCCGTGAGGTATCGGTTCCGGGCGAATCAAAGACAACACCTGTCTTGCTCGAAGATTTTACCACAGCAACCCTGTAGCCCAGTCGCTTGATTTCCGCAACCACGGCACAGACCAGCGTCGTTTTGCCACTGTTATGCCAACCAACGAAAGCAAGTATCGGCGGAATCGGTCGTTTCGGCAGAGCGGAATCGGTCATCTTCTCTGCCTCCTGCCAAGAAAAACTCTTCTTCGGTCCATTACTCGCGCCCCAGTTCAATCAGTCTCTCTAAAAACGACGGGAAATCAAGGCCAAAGGCCTTGGCAGCCTGCGGCATAAGGCTGGTTGGGGTCATGCCCGGAATGGTATTTGTCTCCAAAAGAAAGAGTTCTTCATCTTCGCTGACGATCATATCGGTTCGCGAGTATCCGCGCAGTCGTAATGCCCTATGCGCCTTGATCGCATATTCCTGGGCCGCAAGACGGACCTCCTCGGGTATTCGGGCCGGACAGACCTCTTCCGAGGCCCCGGGCTTGTATTTGGCCTCATAATCAAAAAAGGCGAAATCATCGCCCGGTACAATTTCCACCACCGGCAAGGCCTGGAGCTGGGCATTTCCCAAGACGCCAACGGTCAGTTCCTTGCCCGGTATATACCGCTCGACCATAACTTCGTCATCGATCTGCAGAGCCTTGTCAATTCCCTGTACCAGCTGTTCTTTTCTCTGCGCAAGCGTCAGGCCAAGGCTTGAGCCTTCTCGCACCGGTTTGACAACCACCGGAAAGCCAAAACGTTCAGCGAGCGCATCCGGATCATACTCCTGCTTACGCCCCAGAACAAGCCAGTCTGCCACCGGCAGCCCGTGCATTTGATAGATCTCTTTTGCCAGATTCTTGTCCATTGCGACGGCGCTTCCCAGTACTCCAGAACCCTGATAGGGTATCCTCAAAAGATCGAGAAAACCTTGCACAGTGCCGTCTTCTCCACGCAGACCGTGCAGGAGTATAAAGGCAAAATCTATCTCCGGGGCCTCGGCGGCCAAACGCTGCAAATCGCTTGCAGGATCATAGCGAATTACGACGTATTTCTGAGGATCGAGATTTTCTTCAACACCCTGTGCTCCCTTGAGGGATACCTCCCGTTCGCCTGAATCACCGCCAGCGATAAGGGCAATACGCAATTTTTCCTGTTTCATCATCGTCTCCCGTCATGTTATGCCTTCACCCATTTGCTGAAAAGAGAAGCCAAACCATTTACCCCAGCACCAGTTACTCGAGAAAAATAGTACCACAGAAAGAAAACAAAGTCCTTTTGACAGAGATTTTTTTTCAAGCAACTTGCTCATAAAAGACAAGTTAACTGGATTTTTGCTTATACCGTCAGGGCTCTCTCCGGCAAACAGTTGCAGCTTTTACAGTTTTCGCTTTTCCTCGAAAAAAGGACCAAGAAAACAAACCAGATCTGTACATAAATTTTTTTAAAAGTCTCCCTTTTATCTTGACCGAATGCTCAAAAACAAGGCATAGTTAGAGCAAAGAGAGGGGATAAACTCTCTCAAACTTTTTATTTTATTTCAAACAAGGAGGATTGTATGAAAAGAACATTACTCTCATCTTTTCTGGTAGGAATCCTGCTCCTTGCGAGCATCACCGCAGAGGCCAAAGAAAATACACGTTCTGGAATTTTTGTCGGTGCAGGGTATCAAATCCTCTATATCAGTGACGTCTGGGGCGAAGATATAAATCTGGGCGTGCTCTCTGGAACCGTTGGTTATACTATCCCGATAAATGAAACATTCTCTATCGTCCCTCAGTTACGCCTCGGAACAGGGGTTATCGACTATAGCGTCGATTACGTGTATGCCATCTTTGGCAATTATCCTGGCTGGGTTGTTGTCGGAGTTGATACAGAAGTCGACTATTCTCTCGGGGCTGCGGTCCACTTTCAGGCAAATTTCAAGAACGGTATCTCTGTTTTTGCTGGCCCCTCATACGCAAATGTAGAAACCACCTCAACGATAACAACATTTTTGGGGGCAAAAGACTCGTTCTCCGACACCTTCTCTGAGTTTGGTCTTGGCGCAGGGGTTGGCTACAATTTTAAAAACATGGGTGTCGAACTCGCCTACGAACATTTTAACGAAATCGGGGCTCTATCAGCAACCTTCAAATATCATTTTTAGACGACCACATTACTTCGTGCAGGGTTCCTCTATTCCCTGCACGAAAACCACTTTTTTTGACAACAAACAGACGACCTGCAGAATTTTTCCAGGAGATCTGTACAATCTCTGACCCGTTTTCTGGGCTTGTATTACCAGTCTGCCGATGGAAAGGATCTGCACCTGTAAAAATAGCAGTTGACAAAAACGTGCTAAATGAGCTAATTATTCAGTTTATGCTCTGCAAATATACAGGAACGATGTTTTCTGTTTTTGTCGTAAAATCAATGACAAAATTGTCAAATGGAGTTCAATATGATTGAAGTCGAAGTGCGAGGGGACCTTGAGTATGCCATCCGTCAGCTGAAAAAGAAATTACAGATAGACGGCATCAAAAGAGAGCTGAAAAGACGCGAATACTACGAGAAGCCAAGCGTAAAAAAACGCAGAAAACAAGCCGAAGCCCGGAGAAAGCTTCGCAAATTCAACCGCATCAAGAAATCGATGTAACAGCGTTGGCCTCTTTGCTGTATCTCTCGTTGCTCCAGTAGTTGCAAAACAAAGATGGATGACAGGGAAAAACGTAAGTCGCCACCGGCCCTGCCTCAGGGAGAAAAGTTGGCGAAATTGTCTGATCGTTTTTCCTTGTCCTGTTATGTTACCCTAGCCTCCGGGAGCAAAAACCATCTCTATACCCGCCCAGTTTAACCTATTTTACGAGCAGTATCTGCACCATCTCGTCTATGAAAGGAGGCTGTCGCCCAATAGCGTTGAGGCATATTCTACCGATATACTACAATTTTTCGAATACCTCTCCTCGCGAAAACAAACAGAAATAACAGCCCTCAATCTCCAGAATATTCACAGATATCTGGCCTTCTGCAGAGAAACAAGAGGGGTTTCTCACCGTACAAATGCCAGACATGTTTCTGTGCTCAAATCCTTTTTTAACTACCTCAGTGCCAGAGGCTGTATTGAACAGAACCCTTTCTCGCTTGTCGGCTCACCCCGGACCGGACGCCCTCTCCCCAAGGCTCTCTCAGAGCAAGAGGTGGAAAGACTCCTGACGGCACCAGAGAAACCGACACCTCTTGCTCTCCGCAATAACACCATGCTCTACCTGCTCTATTCGACAGGATTACGCGTCTCCGAGCTGGTGCAACTGCCCGTTGCCTCCTGTAATCTGACCACCGGTTTTCTCCGGATCCTCGGGAAAGGCAACAAGGAGCGGCTTGTGCCCTTCGGACAACAAGCCAAAGACAAACTGAACGACTACAGTAAAAATACCCGGCCTCTGATTCTTAAGGGCAGAAGAAGCCGCTTTCTCTTCGTTACCGGTCGTGGAACCTGTATGACAAGACTGCGCTTCTGGCAGATTATCAAGAATACTGCCCACGCAGCGGGCATCCAAAAGGATATCTCACCGCATGTGCTGCGCCACTCTTTTGCCACACATCTGCTGACCAATGGTGCCGATCTCAGGGCCGTTCAGCTTATGCTCGGGCACGCCGATATCGCGACCACCCAGATCTACACCCATATTGACCAGGACAGGCTCAAAAAAATCCACAGATCCTTTCATCCCAGGGGCTAACCCGGATATTTCATAAATATTGTGTCAAATTTTTAAAAATTGCTGATATTCCAATATACTACACGGAGAACATTACAGTTTTACAATATCCAAAGTGTTCACCAAAGGTCAGTCCATAGAGTTTACTATTACGTAATGCAAAAAACTTCGAACCTGACACCGCCTGAACTGATGAAATATCCGGGCTAAAGCAGTCAGAACATGTTTAACCGTCAATGATCTACGACCAGGAGAGCTGAACAGCAGATAGATCTGCAGCTTCCCAATAGCGACTGATGGGGACTTCCCTCTCGGCCGAGAAAAATGTATTGTAACATCGACAGCGATACGGTACCTCTCTGGAAAGAGGATTGGGCCGTACATGAGCTTCTCGAAGAAGAGCTGCAAAAAAAAGAGCCAGGTAACAACCGGAACAGGAAACGTTCTCTCCACTATGATCCTGATAACCACACACCAGAATGCCGATTTTGATGGCTTTGCCTCAATGATTGCGGCCCATAAGCTCTATCCAGAAGCAACGCTGGCCTTTCCCGGTGCTCGTGAACAGAACGTCCAGGACTATATAGATCACCACCCCACCTACCCTCTTGAAATCCGGCAACACAGCGACATTGACCTCACGGCCGTTGACACACTCGTCGTCGTTGATACAACACATTCCAGCCGTATAGGCCGGTTCAGCAAATGTCTGGACAATGACGGGCTCAAACTGCATATATACAGCCACATTCAAACAAAAAGCGGCGATCTCGTCGGTGCCCCAGAAACAGTCAGAAAAACAGGTTCAACCACGACTCTTCTTGTCGAAAAACTGTGCAAACAAGGCGTATCTCTGAGCCAGGAGGAAGCAACGCTCTTGGCCCTGGGTATTTACGAGAACACCGGTTCTCTTACCCACCTGACAACCACGCCAGAGGATCTGCAGGCCGCAGCCTGGCTTTTACAACAGGGTGCCCAGCTCGACCGAGTCGTCCAGTTCATCAACCAGGAGCTGACAACCAAACAGATCGGCATCCTCAACGAACTGACGAAAAAGACCCAAAGATATACAATCCACGACGTTCATGTGTCGGTGGTTGCCTACACGCAGCATGAATATAGCGATGATTTTCCGCAGATTAGCAGACGTCTTATGGCAATGGAAAATCTCAACGTGCTCTTTGCCCTCATTGCCATGGGTACGCAAATTTACCTGATCGGCAGAAGCCGTATAGCCGATGTCAACGTGGGTGCAATTGTCAGAGAATTCGGAGGGGGAGGACATGCGACGGTGGCCTCTGCCGCTATCAAGAATGCGACATTAAACGAAATAGAAGAACGGTTAATATCCGTTCTTTACCAGCATATCCAGCCACAACCCGTTGCCTCGGAAATGATGTCCACACCGGCAATCACCATAGAGCCGACAATGACGATACTCGAGGCCAGGGAGATACTGACACGCTACAATATAACAGCCGCTCCGGTCCAAGACCTCAACACCAAAGAGGATTCTGCCACCAGCATTCTCGGCATAGTCTCCATACGCATGGTCGAGAAAGCGGTCCACCACGGGCTTGGAGAGCGACCGGTTGCCGATTATATGACAAGTGATGTCAAAGCATTACCGCTACACGCCAGCCTGAGCGACGTACAGGAGCTTATCATTGAAAACAGGCAGCGGCTCGTGCCAATACTTGATGGTCAACGACTCACCGGCATTATCACACGGACTGACCTCTTAAACCGTCTGGTCAACGACCCTGCCAATCTGCCGAAAAATCTGCTCTATGAAGCCGATACTCCACCGTTTACACGCACAAAGAATCTCAATCAACTGATAATTGATACCCTGCCAAGGGAGATGATTCAGCTTCTGCAAAAAATTGGAGAAACCGCAGACAGCCTCGGCTACAGGGTCTATGCGGTGGGTGGCTTCGTCCGCGATCTTTTGCTGCAAAAGGAGAATCTGGATCTTGACATCGTTGTTGAAGGTGACGGCATCGCCTTTGCCAAAGCATTTGCCGTAAAAATGGCTGCCAGCTGTCTCACCCACGAACGTTTCAGAACCGCCAACGTCAGTCTGCAAAATGGCTTTAGTGTCGATATCGCCACAGCCCGGCTCGAATACTACGAGCATCCTGCGGCCATGCCCACGGTTGAGTTGTCTTCTATCAAGCTTGATCTGAGCAGACGGGATTTTACCATTAATGCGATGGCCATCCACCTCAACCCGGCACATTTCGGAACGCTGATAGACTTTTTCAACAGCCAGGCCGACCTGCAAAAAAAGAGCATACGCGTCTTGCATAATCTCAGTTTTGTCGAAGATCCCAGCCGCATCTTCCGGGCGGTACGCTTTGAAGGGCGTATGGGATTCACCATCTCGGTGCACACAGAACGCCTGATTAAAAACGCTGTAGATATGGAGCTTTTCGGGAAAAGTAACGACACACGATTTCTTGCCGAACTCAAATATATTCTCAGTGAAAAGAACCCGCTACCGGCTCTGCAACGTCTGAAAAAGTACAACCTTTTTCAGTTTCTCTGGCCAGAATTTTCCCCCTCTGGTACAACAGACAGGCAGATGTATCAGGATCTGCAGCATACGCTCGAGACAATCACCTGGTTTGAGGGGCAGAATTTCGAGGAATCCTGCGAAAACTGGATGGTATATCTCCTGGTCCTTATGTCAGAGTCAACCATTGGACAACTCTCTGAATTCTGCAATCGTTTCGAAGAATCGACGAAGACCACGACCTTTCTCAAAGAGCAAAAAGAAAAGGTCCGTGAAAAGCTGCGCATCTTCAATAACACGCCGACCATGGCACACAGCCGTATCGTGGCACTGCTGGAAGGTGTCGGTATCGAAGGCCTGCTCTATATGATGAGCATCGCCAAAAGAGATCACATCAAAGAGAGAATCGTCCTCTATCTGCTCAGGCTGCGAGCTGTCAGACCAAGGCTGAGCGGCAAAGATCTGATCGGGATGGGCTACAAACCGGGGCCTAGGTTCACCGTTATTCTGACGGCCCTGAAAAATGCCCGGCTTGATCAAAAGACACAATCGAAGGCAGATGAGAGGGCCTTGCTCAAAGAAAAATTTCCACTCTCCCAATCTGGATAAGCATATGATAGACATCGCACAGGCAGCAATTATCGCACCACCGCTTCTTTTCTCTCTGACCTTGCACGAGGTCGCCCACGGTTACACGGCCTACCGGCTCGGGGACCCGACCGCCAAAAGCCTGGGACGGTTGAGCCTCAACCCGCTCAAACACCTCGACCCCATCGGCACTCTGGCCTTTTTTCTTATCAAGGTGGGCTGGGCCAAACCGGTACCGGTCAACCCTGTCTATTTCAAGAAACCCAGAAAAGATATGCTCTGGGTGGCTCTGGCCGGTCCAATGACAAACCTCGTTCTTGCCGTAATCAGTGCCTTTCTGGCAAAGGGGCTGTGGCTTATGGGCTCTTTTATTCCCTACTCAAGCCTGGCCGAGGCCATTATTGTCCCCTTGGGTCGTATGCTGTTGGCAAGTGTGTGGATCAATCTCTTGCTCTGCATTTTCAACTTCCTTCCGATCCCGCCCCTTGACGGTAGTCGCATCCTCACCGGTTTATTACCGCAGAACCTGGCCTTCAAATACGCCCAGTTTGAACGTTACGGCTTTCTTCTCGTTCTTGTTCTGGCCTTCAGCGGTGCCCTGTCAAAGGTCATTCTGCCAGTCATACGTTTTGCCAACAACCTCCTCCTCTCTTGAAAAAAAGACATTTGCACAACCGACATATCTCGGTAGTGTCAAATATTTTTCGCACATTTGATTTTTGAGGTAGCCAGTTAATCCATTTTTTCCTTTTTTTCACTTTCAGTTCCAGCACAGTAAAGGGGC
>PDWI01006927.1_pt1 | contig 19827 bp, 7 predicted proteins | sample 1430891 | NCBI WGS metagenome assembly PDWI01 (sample SAMN01162508, study PRJNA174530) | Oral metagenome, whole genome shotgun sequencing project. | biome: Marine environment; feature: Marine mammal; material: Swab sample of the gingival sulcus; isolation source: swab sample of gingival sulcus...
TAGCTGTAAAAAAACATTGGGAAATACCTCTAACACCTCGACGACGCCACCACCATCGACGCCATCGACTTCGTAAATCATTCTATAATCATCTTTATAAATACACTTTGTATTGGCGTGATAGTTTATTTCATTTTTGTACTTTATAAAGCCAGTCTTTGATTTCAAAACGACGCTCCTCTTAATGATAATTATTATCATTAATATAGCACTTTTATTATTATCTATCTACTCCACGTGACATAAATAATCTTTCTGACATTATTATCTGTACTTGTAACTGTCCAGTCAAGTTGTCATTTCGAGTGTAGGCGTAACCGTAATCGAGAAATCTCAGGTTTTAAATGCGAGATTTCTCGACTTCACTGGCGTTATGTAATTATGTTTACTTCGTAAACACCGATCACAAGTTCGCGTCCGGATATTTTTCCGGTAACATCGAGATGACACGATGGCTGCACTATTCGACTGAACAGTTACCTGTACTTTAGCAAAAGCAGCGCGCTAAATGATTTTGAATTTGGCGCTTAAAACGCCCTTACTTTTCGGTTTCAGGCACAAAGAAAATGCAAGTATTTTCAATGAAATTCAATTGCGAAAGCAGCAACTGAGTGTTGGCGCGTGCGCCGTGAAATATCGCGCTTTACGCGATGTGAAATTTATCTGCGACAAATGAAAAGCACAAGATGCATTTGCAATTGTCAGCGACGCCGGTGCGCCATACAACAAACATAGCATAATTTACAACTACTAGTCTTTCATTGTTTTTTTATTCTTATTTAAAAAAGCAAGGAAATAAAAAAACAACTTGCGACGCCACGCAATAAAAAACAATTGCGTGTTGTTGTCCTAGTGAACCCAAATAATGCGGAACGACATCAGCACAAAGAGCGTTTCAATTGCAATTTAAAAACGTTACATTTCAGTGCCAGGCACGAATTTGTAAACAAAAAAAGGGCAATGCCAGTTATCTTCTAACTTTAGCATTGCCCTTGGTAAACAGTTATACGTCTAAATTATTTGCTTGCACTTCGGTGCCAGGCACGAATTTGTACGCAAATTGGCAACGTAAGCACTTGCCTACTTATAAGGATTTTCCTTTTCTCTTGAAAACACTTTTATCTCGCCATTAGTATTTACGATTCTAAAGCCTCTAAATGCACTTTCAATATGTCCGTACGCCCAGAAATTTTTAGCTACGTCATTGAATGACGGTTCTACATTTGCAGTAGGATATCTATTGAACAGTCCGTTAAAGAATTTAGCTGCCTCCGCTCTCGTCGTATAGGCATTGGGTTTAAACGTCTTATCTGGATAGCCGTTCATCAAACTATTTCTAGCAACTAAATTGATTTCCCTTTCATATTTAGTGCCCTCGACATCAGTAAAGAATTGAGTGACGCCGTCTTCACTAGCAATGTCGATCTTAAAGAATCTGGCGATGGCCTCGGCAATCTCACCCCTCGTCATATACTTATCGGGCTTAAACGTACCATCGGAATATCCTGTAAAGTAACCATACGCGATTGCTTCAGAGAGAATATCGTAATACCAATCGTCCTCGTTCACATCTGAGTACCCTGTAACTTCGGGCGTATCATAGCGATGCTCAGTTTGTCTAACCAGCACTGCCGCAACCTCTGCCCGCGTTATATTGTCGTAGGAATGGAATCCTCCATCTGGTCGACCGATCATGTAGCCGTCGAATATTTCTTCGGTTTCGACATAATAAACTCTGAGCATTGCATGGGATAACCCCGTAAGTGCGCTGTAACCTCTATCTACCAAAACGGACTCAAAATTGTAATCTGATATCTTTCTGACTTTGTCGGTAGATAAATTGATAGACGCCGTTCTCAAATCATTGGGTTTTAAGTTTACGACATCGATGTAGATGTAGCCATCTCTTGCAACTTGCCCCTGCTCAGGTATTAATTCTAAGTCAGCGGGTAAATTGACTTTGAGGTAACCTCTATTGAGCGTCTTAGCTGATTTATTGATATAATTTAAGTTCAATTCAATCGTTTCACCAGCAAATATTAAGCGCTTTTCGACCTCGATTTCCTGTCGATATAAATCTTTATCTGTCTGAGTCGTCGTCGAAACTACAGCATCTCCACTGTAACCCCCATTAGAGCTTTCACTTGATCTTCCGCTAGAGCTTCCACTAGAGCTGTCATCAGATCTTTCGTCATCGCTTCCCGCCGAGTCTTCATCGGCGTCAGGTCCATTGATAATCGGCTTCATCTTAAAGTTCCAGAACGCCATTAAATCGGCAACGGTAATCAAACCGACTGGAGTAGCGGTATACGACTCCTGTCCTACATAGCGAAGATCGCCACCATCTGTCCTCGAATCGTAATTCAGGTATCCATCCGCTTCAGCTAAAATGTAGTATATCCCCGGGAATACCATCCAGGCATACTCACCGATGGCCGTAGTATATTGTGGGTTGGCGTTATTGCTAAATCCTAGAGAACTCGCCGGCAATGGAACTACTTCTCCCGTCTCATTGTCGTATAACGTAACCTTTGCTCCCGCAACTGGTGCGCCGGTATTATAGTCTGTAACAAATCCGCGCGGGTCTATCAGAATATCTTCTACGATTAGATCGCCGTTTGTAATTGAACTAAATGTCTGACTGGCGATAATAATCTCTCTGCCATCATCAAAGGTATAATATACATCTCTGGTGTATCTGGCATTTGTCAACTTGGCATTGGCGGCATCAGACACCAATACGCCATCGTCATCGACGCTGTATTGCAAAGTATTGCCAGCTTGAGTATACTTAACTTTTATTTTACTGTTATCTGTAACAATTACAGAACCAGAACCAACAGCGTCATCATCGTCTTCATGCGTCATAATCAACGTACCGACGATGGTCTTTTCCGAATCGACTTCGTTATCGTCAGATGAAGTACCAATTGTCTGCGTCTGCTTATTGACATCCCCCCTTTGAACAAATACCAACTCTTTATTTGTCGGACTTTCCTCAGCGGGGATGATAACATTTACATCATATGGCTCTGAAGTATCTTCGTCAATGCCATCATACGGAACGAATATCTTATATCCGCCGTTTTCGTCCGTTCTACCAGTGTATTCAAATAACAACTTGCCCGCATTCTCTCCACTGCTTATCTTGGATAATTTGTAGCCATCTTTAAACGCAGCCATGAGCCTCGGGTCGTCATCGGCGAGATTTTTGTCAATCACCTGACGAATTCTAATTTCGGCGTTTGCGTATACCTTAGCGTCATCGCCTGAACCCTTAACCGTACCTTTTATTGACAACGGCTCTAAAATCATCACTATAGAATCTTCTAAGCGCTCACCGTTATCCAAGTTGGCAGTAGCCCTGACCATGACCGTCTGCTTTTCTAAAAATCCCCTTAGATTGGCAGATTTAAAGGTGACAACCGCTTTGCCGTCATCGTCTGTTCTGACTGTAATCTCAATTGGTGTCGCCGCTAGTGCATTATTAAACGTTCCCTTCTTAGACGTTGGAATATCGTTTCCAAATCGATCTAAATTGGCGTCAAATTTTACGTTAGTATTTTGAGCTGGTCTACCATCTTGATACTTAATCGTAAATGTCAATTCTGATGTCGACGCGCCATCGCCGACTATTACGGCGGGATCGGCCACTAAATGAATCACGTGTTTTTCCGATACGAAGTTCTCGACGACCACACCGCCACTAGAAGCGGCAACCGCTCTAATAGTAACTGGATAATTGACGATTGTTCCATTGTTATCGTACGATGAGATAACCTTTAATTTGTAAACTGTGTACGGATACAAATTGGGAATTGAATAATTGCCACTTGCATCTGTTTTAACTACTATCGCCTTGCCATCATCTCCCATGACGGCATTTCCACTACTGTCTAACAGGTGCACTTTAGCGCCTTTTAACGGCGTATTGGAAGCAGAGTTTTCCACCATTTCCTCAACTTTTCCCCGTATAGTTACCAGCTTGTAAACGCCTATGCCGACATTGGCTACGGGACTTCCGCTTTGTACGTTTATGGTATCGCTGATTAAGCTGCTTGGCTGAACGTCGGAATCGACGGCGTCATCCACGCCAACGTCTTTGGGGCTCACCCTATAATAGCCATTTTCTAAAATCACCTTCAAGTGGTAATTACCGGGTTTTAAGGCAATTGTCGTAAAGCTACCATCGGCGTCTGGCGTTATCGGCGCGCCAATATTGTCAGACCCCAACTGTACTTGAATTTGGATATCCGAAAATCCACTTTCTTTATCGTTTTTACCATTTCTGTCAACGTCCTCAAATACCACACCCGAAATAGTAGACTTCTGATAAATACCTAAGTCTTGAACCTTATTTTGTCCAGAACCGGCAACTATTTTTTCGCCAACTGCATCTTCGTAGCCGCTCTTGACCACTTTAACTTTATAATCGCCCGCCGGCAGATTCTCAAAGCGATAGCTGCCATCTACATTTGCGTCCACTTTAATTGGGTTGCCAGACGCATCGTTGACTGCATTTCCATCGCCATCGAGTAAATGCACCTCGGCGGCTATGCCGCTTTCAGCCGTATAGTCGCCATTTGCATCAAGGTCGTGGTAGATCGTACCGGCAATTGTATTAGGTGAGTATAGTCCATACTCAAATGCTTTATCATCGCCCGACGTAGGTTTAAAAGCCTCTACTGTGCCGTCTGTCGCGACGTCATTGCCATTGGCAGCGCTCGACTTTGGACTGACAAAGTAGCCAGTTGGCAGGCTATAGCTCAATGTCAAAACTTTATCGCTCGGCGTCACTTCAAATGAATACGCGCCATCGGCATTGACTGTTACAGTTACGGTATCTACGACAATACCTTGATCATCTTTTAGCGTCGCGGTAAATGCACCGCTGTAATATAAATCCGAACCGTCCTTTTTACCATTTAGCGCATCGCCCGTTTCCGCAAATACATAGCCAGATACTACTACTTTTTTATAGACGGCGAGGTCGACTATTGCAGTTTGTCCCGAACCGACGCTAACTACATTTGCAGTTTCTGAGCCCTCGTAGCCGCTCTTGACTACCTTAACTCTATAGTCTCCTGACGCTATATTAGCAAAGCGATAGCTGCCATCTGCATTTGCGTCCACTGTAATTGGGTTACCAGACGCGTCGTTTACTGCATTTCCAGCGCCATCGAGTAAATGCACCTCGGCGGCTATGCCGCTTTCGCCTGTATAATCGCCATTTGCATCGACGTCGTGGTAGATCGTGCCACTAATTGTATTTACAGGATATAATCCATAGTCAAATGCTCTGTCGACATCTGATGTAGGTTTAAACGCGGCCACTGCGCCATCTGCTGCGACGTCATTGCCGCCAGCAGCGCTCGATTTTGGACTGACAAAGTAACCCGTTGGCAAGCTGTAACTCAATGTAAGCTGCGCGGCGCTCGGCGTGACCTCAAATGAATACGCACCACCGGTATTAACTGTCACAACGACAGTTTCGACGACATTACCCGAATCATCTTTTAACGTAGCGGCAAACGTACCGCTATAATCTACATCACTTCCATCCTTTTCGCCATTTGGCGCGCCGTCTGTTTCTTTAAATACATGGCCAGTTATTTTTACATTTTTGTATAAACCCAAGTCCATACCATTAAATGTCTGACCACAAATGAGGCTGAAATTGGCACTTTCGACAACTTTTTCAGTTGAATCAGCTGGCGGCGCTAAATCGCTATCCGTCGTATCATCGGCGCCCTGATCTCTTTTAGTAACCAGATAATCATCGTTAAATCTGTATACGATCTTGTAGGTGCCCGGGGCTAAGTCATTAGCCGTATACAAATCCTCTGTCACATTTGCGGTGAAGTGCTTGATTTTAGTCGTACCGTTATAGAGTTCAACACTGCTAATCATACCCGTTTTCGCTTCGCCCGCTTGATTGATACCATCGCAATTCTCATCAAAGAAAACCTTTGTATTTACCGTTGCATATTTAAAGAATCCGATTGAATTATCGGTGGTCGAACCAGAGCTAACTGTAAAGCTGGGATATTCGTAAACGTCATAATTTACGCCACCAATCGTTTCAGTAGTAGTCGACGTAGTATCATTATTAAGGGTAGGCATAAAGCCTTTATCCGATTTAATCTTAACGACTAGCTTGTAGTCGCCATTGTTCACCCTGTTAAATTCTGAATCGAGCGACGTTGCATAAATGGTCTGCACGACAGTGCCATCTAATTGTTGCAATTCGAGAATTACATCTTTATCGTTTGGATCGGCACTTAAGCCGGCTAAATAACCCTCAGCGCCATTTTTGCTGCCATCATAATTATCGTCTTCAAACAACCTCACTGTTACTATCGACTTATGCAGTCCACTGTTTATGTAGAAGATATTTTCATCGTCATCGACAGAAGAAAGCGGGCTATTAACCGTAAATTCGATATTGGCGCCATTTTTAGAAAATACACTTTGAGCATTTGCGCCCTTAATCAATGTCTGCGGATTAGCTGCAACGGTCGACAATACGAAGGTTGTACTATCGGGATTGGCGTAACTAATAGTATAAGGGTTAATCGAAGGATCTAAAACGATAGCATACTCATATCTACCATTAGTCGCACTCCAATTGGCCGTTACACTTTTAGCGGAGTCTAAATCTCCACCCGTTATTGTCAATGTTATACTGCCCAATTCGCTACCGACATTATTTGTGAATTTATTTTTAGCATCAGCAGCAGTAAACACACCATCCATATTGGTGTCGTTAAAAATATAGCCCTGTAGCGTTATTTCCTTATAGAAACCGCCACCGATATTTCCGACCGAACCAGCTGCATCTAATAATACATCCTCTATAATATTTTTATTTGGATCATCTTTGATTACATATGATTTGTCGCTATTATAGTTCCCGTCGGCGGGGTTAGCGGTCTTAACGGTAGCCCTAAAATCTTTCTCGCCGACCTGTACTGCTGGAACTATTTGAAGTTTGTACGTTCCGGAATCTAGGTCGTCAAACATATATATGCCATTGGTGCCAGTTGTAAATTCGGCTTTAGACGTGACAGTTGTTACATCATCATTATTTTCAAATAATTTAACTGTAAACCCGCTTAAAGCTGATTCGTCGGCATCTTTTTTCCCGTTGTGATTTTTATCAAACCACAATACGCCATTTATGATACCCCTATGCATACCGGCGTTTTTTTCAATTTGATCGCCCGAACGGATAGCCAAATTCATATTTTGTGATCGACTCGGCGTACCGGCTTCTGCTGTAAATTCATTTTTAATAGTGCCATCAGCCGGGATAATCGATATCGCATATTCGTCACTAGGCGCTTCAACGCGCAATACAAAATCAGCTGGATTTGGATAAACAGCTGTAAAATTGTATATTCCATCAGCAAGTGTCGTCTGCGTCGGTTTACCATGGCTACTGTGTTCTAAATAAACCTCGACATCTTTAAAAAATGGCTCATTGTCCTCTTTTTTACCGTTGTGGTTTAAGTCGTTAAACACTTTACCACTGATGCTGGCATACTTAAATATACCAATGTCTTTCGTTGCATCATCATTGGTGTTGAGAACTATGTCCTCGGTTGTCGCAGTTTTAAAGTCGGTTTTAGTCACTTTAACCTTATATGTGCCAAACTTCAAATTAGTAAAATTATACTGACCATCATCGCCGACATTTGCCGTCTGTAAAACTGTGCCATCGGAAGCCAATAACTGAACAGTGCCCGCTATTGCCGTCTCTGAACTGCCTTGACTGCCATCGCCATCATTATCGTGATAAATCATTCCCGCTATTGAATTGGCCTCGTACACGCCATAATCAAAAGACTTATCACCATCAGATGTCAATTGAATGTCCTGCGAGCTAGCAGCATCAACTACGAGACCATTCCCTGTCACATCATTGCCAGCAGTATGATTCTCGGGGCTTATATGATAGCCAGCTGGTTTAGTGTAATATAACTGAACGCCTTCTCTATACGGATTTAGATAAAGTACATAATCGCCAGTTGTGTCACTAGACGCAAAAGGCGTTGTTTCAATGACGTCATTACCGTTTTTAACAGTAGCAGTAAAACTGCCGCCATAATGAGTATCAGCACCATTTTTTAATCCATCTGGCGTAGCGTTTTGTTCTTTAAATACACTTCCCGTAATCTTTACCTTTTTGTATAGACCCAAGTCAATGTGTTCTAACACTTGACCAGAAGTAAGTGTGAAGGCATCGCTGAACACAGCAGTTGTTGGTTCAGTTACACCTGCCTTAGATATATCACTATCGAGCGCATCATCACCGCGATCGCACTGAGTAATATAATATTTTTCACCATCTGGAGCGCTTGCGGGTTGATTAATTGTATAATGAATTTTATATGTTCCAGGTACTAAATCACCACTGGTATAGACATCGCCGATATTAGTAAACGCATCACCTAGAGTTGCATCCGAATAGCGCGGCTTAATCTCTGTGATTAGACCCGCTTTACTTTCACCGGTCTCGCGAACGCCATCATAATCTTTATCGTAAAATACGATAGTTTTTATCTTGGCCGGTCTGTAAAAGCCTATTTTTTTATTTGTAGTTGAACCAAAACCAACTGTAAATTCAGAATACGTGTAAACATCGTAATTGGTGCTAGCAATACCTTCCGTACTCTTCGTCGGATTGCTATCCTTCGTCTCCCTATAATCCTTGTTTTGCTTAATCTTAACGACTATTCGATAGTTACCATTATTTACCTTGCTAAATGTAACGCCTAGCGAAGTAGGATAAACTTCTTGCACAACAGTGCCATCTGATTTTTGCAACTGAATAATTACATCTCGATCCGCTGGATTAGTAATATTATTTCGTAAAAATCCCTCACTTGCCTCTTTGGCGCCACTGTAGTCATCATCTTCAAATAAATCGACCGTTACAGTCGACTTGTGCAGTCCACTATTTATATAGTAGGTGCTGTCGGCGTCATCGAGACTCGACAGTGGTGAATTGAGTGTAAACTCAATATCGCCCGCCGACTGACTAAATACGTTTTTATTGTTCTCGTTCTTAACTAAATTTTGAGCATCGGCTGCCTCTAACGATGGCACAAAGTTTATGCTATCCGGATTTGCGTACTTAATCGTATAGGCGTTTATAGACGGTTCGAGTTCGACAGCGTACTCGTATCTGCCATTTGCTTCAACCCAATTAGCCACTACGTTTTCCGTGGCATCACTGGCTAAGTTTCCACCCGTTATCACGAGCGAAATGCTGTCAATATCTTGATTTGCATTATCTTTAAACTTGCTCTTATCGTCAGCATCGCTAAACTGACCATCTAAATTGACGTCGTTAAAGATATAGCCCTGTAGCGTTATATCCTTGGAGAAGCCGCCGCCGATATTTCCCGTTAAACCCGCTGCCTCTAATGCGATGTCCTTAATTATGTTTTTATTGGGATCGCTCTGGATGACGTAGGAGTTGTCGTTAGAATAATCTTCACCGACTACTTTATTAGTTTCAACAGTCGCCTTAAAGGCCTTGCTGTTCGGCGCGATGGGAACTTTGGGAATGATCTTAACCTTGTAAGTCCCGGCATCTAAATCGTCGAACATATATATGCCATTGGCGCCAGTTGTAAATGTTTTTAATGGCGCATTGCTTACATCTGTAGTATTTTCGTACAATTTAACTGTAAACCCGCTCAACGGCACTTCGCCAGCATCTTTTGTTCCATTGTAATTTTTATCAAACCACAGCAGTCCATTGATAATGCCGCGATGCATGCCGGCGTTTTTAACGATGTCAGCCTCTGAAAGCACTGTTATAGCCATTTCGGAAATCGTCGGATTTGCGTCATCCTTGGCAAAGTCGTTATTGATACCCGTCGAATTGCCGACAGTTGCAGATACCGCATACTGAGCGCTTGGCGTTTCGACTTTTAATGTGTAGTCCGCCGGAATGACATCTGTAAATTCGTATTCACCATTGTCGGTAGTAGTCACGGTAGCTTTATCGTAGGCGGCATTTGCAGCACAAGTAAGCGAGACTTTTGCGCCCGCTAAGAAATCTTCACCAGTATCTTTTTTGCCGTTTTGATTTTTATCATTAAACACTTTACCGCCAACTTTGGCGTATTTATAAAAACCAATTGATGTATTTTGGGCATACTTAACTTTATCGCCATCCGTCGTTCCGGTAAGCCCGATGATATTGCTAGCTGATTTGGTTTTATAGATATAAAAATTGTAGTCATCGGTATCCAAACCATCTTCAAATGAATATCCAGTGGTATCGGCCAATAACTCGAAATCATTATCTAGATTGGACTCAGCCGTGCCATCTTCGCCGACGTTGAGCGCAGAAATGTGTAAATCCTTGCTCTTTAGAACCGCACACAGCACCTTATAGTTGCCGTTAGCTAAGGTCGTTGGAAATTCATAATAGCCATCTATATCGTCTGCGTTTTTATTGCTATAGGTGTGCCTAATTCTCTCATTTGCACCGCTATTTTCCTTAAAGAGGATCACGCGCACGCCGTTGATGCCCTTTTTATTTCCAGCTGTATCGACATCATTGTCTAAACCATCGTTATTGACATCGTAAAACGCCCTATTTCCTATGGTAAATCCGTCGCCACTAGCTTCTACTATGTGAGAGACGGCAGGCGGTTCATTTGCAAGGAAAGCAGATTTGCCCGCCGCAGTGGAATCGGGATACGTGCCACCAAATGCAAAACTATTATATATTTTTTGATTTACTGGCGCTCCACTTGGCGCAACCATTTTAAATTCAACTTCTACTTTTTGTCCGACATCTAACGAAATTCCATCTAACTTAAATAGTATATTCCTAACATCTATGATTTCCGCAGGTGCCGTATCAGTCCAGTCTGAAGCGTTTATCGATTTAGTCGTGTCATCCAAGATGCTCACATCGGGATTTTCCAAAGTAGAATAGTATACCTTTAGGTTGTCATTACTGTAACCATTGGGTACCGCTAAAATTTTAGCCTCGCCTATTAAATAAGGCGTCCACTGACTGCCCCGCTGCGGACTAGACAATATATTTGTATCGCCAACGGCGGGGAGCTTATCTACTACAACGATATCCGAAATCGGGCCATTGCCATCTTCGTTGGATATTTCCAACTTATAGCTTACATACCCGCCAGATAGTGTATGCGCAATAGCTTCTTGAGTATCAGGATTGGTTGGATCGACGTAGTCGAGATCTTTTTCACCTTTAATCCATTTTTTGCCATTGATCTTCCCTTGGAATTTATTAAATACTGAACAAGTATTGGTTATCAGTTTGCCGTTTTGATCGCCGTCACCGTCCAAATCTGTATAAGCGCTCTCATCGATTACAAAATTATTTGTTTCCCATGCAACATCTTCGCCATTTTCTTCTACGACAAATGCCAAATTATCATAGGAACCAACTCTTAACTTATCGTCCTCAGTTCTAAAGCTATTTTTAAATTCTATACTTATACTTTCGCCTGGTTCGAGCGGTCCATTTACATGCCACCGCTTATACGTGCGCGCTTTGCCATCTACGGTAGCCGTGACGTCGGCCAGTTCGTTTACACCCGCAGGCAAGGACGTCGGCGCTATATATCCGTCAAACCGTTCATCGATAAATTCTACTCCCACTATGGCATCGGTTATATAGCCCCTCGCGAGGGCATTGTTTTTTAACGTTAAGGTATAATCTATATTATCCAAGTCGAGATACGAAGCATTCCTAGTAGTTAAACTAATATCGTACCATGGAATATCACTACTAACCTTAAAATTGGCATTGCTAGTCGATGCTATATTTCCTGAGTCCGCATAGATAAATGCCTTTAGTTTATTCGCATAAGTCGTATCCGAAGCATTTGCCGAAACCGTGCCCCTGACGCCGATATTGGAAATGGCTTTAAAGCCAACGGGTAACTTTGCGCCATCTTCGCCCGTAATCGACAGCTTAACCGCCGTAATGGCAGACGCACTCGTATTAATCGCGCCGCCACTGGTAGTGTTTAATGCAACACTTGACATTTGAGCAATATTTTTACTGTGTAAGACAAAATCAGCGGCGTCGACATTGTCGTAATCTAAATTGTCGTCAGTACTATAATAGAGGTCAATATCGACGTCGGAATTATAGCCGCCAACTTGAATTTCTAATGATTCGCTGTCAATTGCCTCCACTGGCAATATGTCGAAGACATCTACTGAATTTATTTCGACGTTGCCATTATTCGCAACGCCGCTAATCGTAAACTGAGCCGTTTGACCTTTGGCGTATTTGTCGGGATTGCTACTGCCCGGTCTATTGTGTTTTTGTATACTTAACCCGCCAACGCTGGGAGCATAGAACTGATGTGTTACAGAATCTTGACCAGTTATTGGAGTGCTCTCACCTACGTGATATCCCGATACATCGGCGCCATTGGTCACATTAGCGCCTAGAGAAAAATCGCCATTGGGATATTTACATCTGAGCACATATTCTTTGACACTGCCGGCACCGCCTACCTCAATTGTCTGATTTGACCAGGTGACAGTATTTCCACTGACGACGCCACCACTGGGAGATACTGCACTAATTTCAGTTACATCATCTGGCAGCGTGTCTGCAACTGTTACATCTAATATATTTCTTCCACCTACTCGCGGTTCTCTTTCAACTTTAATCGTATAATAAACATAATTATCCAGTGCGGGATATTCTGGGTTGGCAACTTTTTCAACTTCTATCTGATCTATATTTAACGTCGTTGCGGTAACAGTTGGCGCCGCTGCGCTCTTGCTAATATCTCCAACGGAAAATACGGCGCTGCAATCGGCTTCAGTGCCATTTGGGGTTACGCCCTCTTTAAACCACGCCCTAAATGGTAAGACGCCCGTCGTACCACTCGCTAAATCGTCGTTAAATTCAATGGTAATCTGATTACCATTGCTAGTAATAGACTTAATGTCAGCGTTTCTGTCGGGCAGTGCAAATTGCAAGGCCTCATCGACAGTTTCTACTATGGTGAGTCCAGTGATACTATTTGACCCATTATAAGAACCAGATACGCCATATTTTAGAGTATAGATAAATTCCTTACCCGTTTTTGGCGTTAGATTATCTGACGTATGCTCTAGACTTAAATTGAGATCAGTATCTGCAAAAGATGGACGCATGACACCGCCATAGCCATTAAATGATGACAGTAGCATAATTAACACCATAAGTTTTGACAGGGATTTTTTAAAAGTTTTCATTATTTGCTCCTCATCTGCTTCGTAAAGAAAAACCGCAATAGACGATACTATGTAATAGACATACATACTAATATATTTATCGGCAATAAAAATAATTCATATAAATTATGTAGATAAAATAAAAAAAACATATTTATGAGCCGTCTAATAAAAAAAATCAACGCTATTAATATTAAAAGTCGATTTACCTGCGCCATTGCATATGATAAGTGCTGTAATTTGACCAGCGGGAAGGATTAAAGCGATCATCTGCGCAAATCATCTAATTCTGATCGTCATGATAAAAGTGCTTCTTTATCTTTTGCGGTTCAACGCCATACAATTGCCACGCAGCGGGCAGCGCTTTTATCATTATCTATCTACTCCGCGTGACATAAATAATCTTTCTGACATTATTATCTATACTTTATCAAAAGCAGCGCGCTTGATGATTTTGAATTTGCACTTAAAACGCCCTTACGAAAACCATAAGGGCGTTACAATGTAAACGATTTCGCTTTGCCATTGTTGTGTGTCGAATGACGCTCAATCATTTGAGTGGATCGTTCTCGTCCAAAACGTGCGGTGGCCAAACTGATGGAATGGGCGCATTTTTCTTGAACTTGAAATCACAGTATTCATCGCCGTCGGCACAAGTTTTTTCGCGGTACAGCGCTGCGCCGACACTTTTAAAGAGGACGTAGTCCAAATTGCAGAGATATGGCATGTAGTCCATATAACCGTATTCTTTAGCAAAATTATATATCGGGCATACCGTATTGTGCCAGTGCGTTTTTGCGATTCTTTTGCGCACTTTTTTTCATAGCCATATTGGCAAGTGAGGGATATTTCAATACGATTTTCATAGACATCGACTTAAAAAAGTGATTTTTAAAATACAGTTCAGTCGACTTGACCATCAACTTGCCCCACGTCTCAATTGACATGCCGTATTGCTTGCCCACTTCGGCAAGTGCGATTTGCAATGTCGCACCGGTCAGATTAAAAGTACCGCTTACACTGTCTCCGCCAATGTAAGGCAATACCTTCAGTATTTCTTCATAGTAAAACTGCCACACTTCTTCAATGACTTCATCAAACGGTTTATGAAATTCGTTTTCAATATCTGCAGCGATATAGCTAAATGTCTCGGTCATAAATTTTTTTAGCTTCGGCGCCTTATCTTTATAATATTGATGCATAAATGCCTCCTGTCTTTTCAGTACTACTTACTGGCTGAAAATAATAAATCAGGTGCTTTACAGCAAAGGCGTTCTGACTTCGATTAAATTGCCGTCTAAATCGTAAAAGCGCAACATCTTTTGTCCGCCGTCCAGCGTCGTCAATTCAGTTAGATATTTGGTTTGCGGGTAAAGGCGCGCCAGTTTTTCGGCAAATGCCTCGATATTCGCATCTTCAAAATAGAGTTCAGCGGCGTTGTTTTCGCCAATTACCGGTGCGTCGATTGCTTCGCACCATACTTTTTTACCTTGAAGTACCAGTCCTTCCATCAGTATCAAATTGCTCTCAAAATCCCTCAACACTGCCAATCCAAATAAGTCGCTATAAAATTGCTTTGCACTATCGAGATCGTCAACCACAATCATTACGTTTTTAAGTTTCACAATACACCTTCTTCCAATTTCAAAGCCTTTCCTCGCATATCCCAGATTATTCACGCCAGTGCGTGAAAAGCGCTATAAAATTTGTAAATAGGTACTTTATAAAAATTTGAGACGTACCGGATATTCTGGACCTAGCCTAAAATCTCGTCGAGTGCGTCGATAACGCGCTGCGTCTGTTCGATTGTACCGGTTGAGATGCGAATGTAATCATCTTCCCCCCAGAGGAAGCCGGGGCGGATAATTATGCCGCGCTTTAACAATTCTTCGTTTACCACTCTCGAATCGCGACCGACGTTAACCCAGACGAAGTTGGCATTGGCTGGCGCGTAGCTGAGTCCCTTGACGTCGAAGAATTCTTCCATCATGCCAATTGAGATATAGTTCAGTTCAACGGTTTTGGCGATGTGTTCCTGGTCGTCGATGGCAGCCATTGCGGCGATTTGGGCAATTCTATTTGAGTTAAAGACGTTTTTAACTTTAGTCATTTCGGAAATGATTTGCGGCGACGAAATCATGTAACCGACTCTTAAACCGGCGAGTCCGGCAACTTTAGAGAACGTGCGAACGACGACCGTATTGGGACGCTTTGCCAAATAATCCAAGCCGTTGGGGTACTGTGGATTCACTTTGGCAAACTCGTAGTACGCCTCGTCTAAAACCAATACGATGTGCTCCGGAATATTGTCGACCAAGTAGTCAACTTCTTCTTTGGTCATGATATTACCGGTCGGGTTATTCGGGTTGCAGACAAAAATCATTTTAGTCTTATCGGTAATTGCCGCCACAAATGATTTAAAGTCGTGCTTAAAATTGCCAACTGTTTTGACCGGCACGGATTTACCGCCCATCAAATTAGTCGCAATGTCGTAGAGCGAAAACGAAGGCCAGGCAAATATGGTTTCATCGCCCTTTTCAATCATGGCGTACGCCAGCATTTTTATTATTTCTTCGCCGCCGTTACCAAACATGATCATATCGTCCGAAATGCCGTAAAAATCAGCTAATTTTTTGCGCAAGTCAAGCGCCGCGCCATCCGGATAGATGTGTACACTACTGACCGCATCGACAATTGCCTGCTTCGCCTTGGGCGACGGTCCTAGCGGGTTTTCATTGGAAGCCAGTTTGACGATATCTGTCAAGCCGTATTCGCGCTTTACATCTTCAATCGGCTTTCCGGGAACATACTTCTTTAGCGTTTCCAATTCTTTACGAAATACTGACATACTCTCCTCCTTTGTAGATTAATATTTTATTAAGCTCAACGACCTCGCCTCCCAGTTTTTCAATCAGTTTTGTCGCGGCGCTAATCGTGCCACCCGTCGCCAATAAATCATCTACTAATACCACCTTGTCGCCCGGTTTGATGGCGTCGGCATGAATTTGCAACGTGTCGGTGCCGTATTCTAGATCATAGCTATAAGATTCTGTCTTATAGGGCAATTTACCCGGTTTTCTGATTGGAACAAACGGTTTTTCCTGCGCGTACGCCAAAGCAGTACCAAAGATAAAACCGCGCGCTTCCGGTCCGACGATGACGTCGTATTGACAATTCTCTAGAGCGTTTGCCATTTCGTCGATCGTCTGCTTTAGCGCAGCGCCATCTTGCAACAAGGGCGTAATGTCTTTGAAGTTAATTCCCGCTTTGGGAAAACCTTCGATTTCTCTAATTTTCGACTTGAGATCCATAGCTACCTCCTAAGGCATTAGTGATTGCTCGTCGACTGATAATTCATAAAGTCGACGTTTAAACTGATCAAATTTTTGTTGAACCTGAGAACCCGAAAAATTGTACTTATTGTGTTCTCCTTCAACCATGTGGACGCGATTGCCATCAATTGTAATAAATTCGGCTTCTTCAAAGAAAGCCAACGCCAATCTGGTCAACAATATATGTTTAGATTTCTGTAATAATTCTATCATATCTATCGACTTTTCATTACATATTTTTCGATAAATTTGTGAAAAAATTTGTCTATCAAAGAAAATTTCGCCCATCTCCTGCAATAAATAGCGGTGATCTTGCGGGTGATGGTAGCACAACTGCGAGTCTCGTTTGCCAGCTAGCGGCACGTCGGCGACAATCCAATCGTAAGCTATCGTCTGCGGCAACACTTTCACTTTACCCGCTGCGATATGCGCTGTGTAATCGACATTGCGGTCAAAACAGGCGTAGGCGTACTCCAGTAAAGCTTCAAAACTGGAAATCGCGACGGGGCGATCGTCGCTCAACCAAGCGACGACATTTTGCTCTGCGCGCAGTTCAGCACGACTATACGTTTCAATATGTCCGCCCGACATAATTATATTGACGAGCGCAGCGCAATAAATTGCATAGCATTGTCTGCTAATGGCGTTATCCTGCGGCAAATACAATCTGACATCCTGTTGATTGAGCTGGATTGACTCGACGCCGTTAAAGGCGTTAATCGCCAGTGAAAAAACGCTGTCGACGCGGCAGTGATACGGCGGCAACGGTCGCTGTTCACTGTAATTAAACTGAATCACATCGAGTAGTTTATCGTTAGAATTCAGTACCATTTTAAGGTGCGCACCGTCTTTGCCAATGCGTCTGGCGCGCTCTGCCACCATGTAATTTAAGCGAAAAACAGGTCTGGCATTGGCGACGCCAAACGGCTGCATTTGCTCTAATCTATCGATTGTCGCGTGATTGATGTCGCTGGATGCAATCGTGTCGTCAACTTTTATCTGCGGAAAACACAGTTCCGGCAAGAGATATTCTTTATTGTATTCCGCCAATCCGGCAATCAACGCTTGCAAGTTGCTTTGGGCGAGCGTTAAACCGGCGGCTTGTTCATGACCGCCAAACTTTTCCAACAAGTGACTTTGCGACGATAGCGCATGATAAATCGAATAGCCGGCAATACTGCGCGCGCTGCCCTTTAATGTGCCGTCTTCTAACGTAAAGACGATACAAGGGCGATAGTAGCGCTCGACCAAACGCGAAGCGACAATGCCGATTACGCCGTGATGCCAGCCCTCTCCCCAGACGACGATCGTACCGGAAGACATGTGAACGGCCGACGATTCAATCGCTGCAATTGCCTGACCGAGAATCTTGGACTCAGTTTCGCGCCTTTCGCCATTTAAGTCGTCGAGCGACTTAGCCGCCGCGCGCACAAAGGTCATATCGTCACTGAGCAGCATATCGACGGCGCGCATTGCCGTACCGATGCGTCCCGCCGCATTGAGTCGCGGTCCAATGACAAAGCCAATGTGCCCGGCATTAATTGGCTTGCCCGCCAAACCGGCTACCTTAGCAAGTTCCTGTAGACCGCATAGATCCGCCTGCCAAAAGTGTTCTAAGCCATACTGCGCGATAACGCGATTTTCACCGGTCAGCGGCATGATATCGGCGATAGTACCGACTGCTGCGAGCACTATCAGTGATTTAAACAGCGGATCGTCTACGCCCAACAACGCCTGCACAATCTTTAGCGCCACGCCGGCACCGGCGAGTTTGTTATAGGGATATTGACACTCCGGCTGCTGCGGATTGACAATTGCGTAGCAATCCGGTAAAATCTGTGGCGCCTGATGGTGATCGCTGATAATTAAGTCAATCCCCAGTGACTTGGCGAGCTTCGCCTCTTCGATTGCGCTAATGCCACAGTCGACCGTTATCACTAAAGCCGCCCCCTCGTTTGCCAGCTTTTCCAGCGCCTGTCCGTTTAAGCCGTAGCCCTCTTCTAGGCGACGCGGTATGTAATACGAGACAGTTGCGCCCAATTTGCGCAATGCACGCACCATAATCGTCGAACTGGTTATGCCGTCAACGTCATAGTCGCCGTAAATCACAATTGCCTCATCTCGCTGCAGCGCCGTTTTAATTCGCTCGATTGTGCGATGCATGCCCAATAATAAAAAGGGATCGTGTAGATCCCTTAACGACGGCGACAAATAGGCGTCTATTTGCGCCTGATCTGCAAAACCTCGATTGGCGAGCAAGCGCTGTAGCATCGTACCATTGGCATTACTATCGGACCCGTTTCTCGCCACCCATTTATTGACTATCATGTTCGTCTCTCGCTCCCGGCTTTGCAGAAGACACTTCTACAAATGTCGTCTGCTGTTCAGCGCTTTCTGCGGAAGCAGTTTGCTGCGGTGGCGCCTTTTTAGCGGCTGTCTCTGCCACTGTTTGCTTTGCGCATTGGTCAGCCAGCTTAGCTTCTGCATCGATTAGCTTTTTAGACAGTTGCTTGACTTGTTTTTTTAATTTCATCACTTGAAAGGCGTTTAACATAAACATTGCTAGCGCACCAAAGATTACCGACACCAAAATGACGATAGCCTGCGACAGAGTAAACTTAGCAAATATGACGTTAATGGTAACGGGCGCTGCGTTTAATACCGCAAAAATCGCCACGATTAAACCCGTGATTAAAACGACGATTAATGATTTTTGCATAATGCCACCTTCCTCAATAACACTTTAACAGATTATTTTCTGCCCTTCTTATTAGTCGCGTTCTTTATCAAAATCCACATTGGCGATGCGATAAAGATAGACGAATAGGTACCGACTAAAACACCAGCCAAGAGCGGAAACGCCAATTCTTTAATCGACTCGACGCCGAGCACGTATAGCGCGCCGATAACCAATAAGGTCGTCAAAGAGGTATTGATTGAACGCGTTAACGTGCGCTTAATACTCTCTTCGGCAATTCTGTAGTTGTTGCCGGTCTTAGCGTATTTTAGCGTGTCGCGAATTCTGTCAAACACGACAATGGTATCGTTTATCGAATAACCGACTACCGTTAAAACAGCTGCGATAAAGGGCATGTTCAGCGGTATTCTAAAAATGATGTAAACGGCGAGTAGAATTGCCACGTCGTGTAGCAGAGCGATGACCGCAGCCACGGCAAACTTCCATTCAAAGCGCAAAGTGATGTAGATCAACATGCCGATGGCGGCAATCATAACTGACCAAAGTGCACTTTTT
>PDWI01004121.1_pt1 | contig 19819 bp, 13 predicted proteins | sample 1430891 | NCBI WGS metagenome assembly PDWI01 (sample SAMN01162508, study PRJNA174530) | Oral metagenome, whole genome shotgun sequencing project. | biome: Marine environment; feature: Marine mammal; material: Swab sample of the gingival sulcus; isolation source: swab sample of gingival sulcus...
TATATATATATATATACGTGTAGTCGCATAAATATGCATTTTTGGTTTTGGAGGAATTGTGGAAACATACTATATTGGAATCGGTGCTTCGGCAGGTGGGTTAGAGGCTTTAGAGTCATTTTTTAAAAATATACCAGAAAATTCAAACAATGTTTATATTGTGGTGCAACATTTATCACCAGATTATAAAAGTATGATGAATGAGCTTTTAGCAAGACATACCAACATGCCGATTCATGTTGCAGAAGATGGTATGGAAACAGAGCCAAATCACGTTTACCTTATTCCACCAAGTATGGATTTATCTATTTACCATTCAAAATTATACTTACAAGCACAACTTAAACATAACCACTTAAATATGCCGATTGACGTGTTCTTAAAATCATTAGCACAGGACCAAGGCAAATACGCCATTGGCATTATACTTTCAGGCACTGGTAGTGATGGCACTAAGGGGATAAAAACCATTAAAGAAGCTGGTGGTATGGTTATGGCACAGACACTATCTTCTTGTAAATTTGATGGCATGCCTAAAAGCGCAATGGCAACTAATATGGTGGATTATGTACTTACCCCTGATAAAATGCCAGAAGAAATTATGAATTATATTGATTCACCATCTATTCATAAGCAATTAGCTGAAAAAATACAAGCCAACGAAGCAATAGATGATTTCACGAAACTAATTCTGATTCTACGTTCGTATAGCGGCATTGACTTTTCCTCGTATAAGGAAAATACTATTATCAGAAGAATAGATAGAAGAATTAAAATAAATAGATGCCAAGACCTTAAATCTTACGTTGAATTACTGAGGGAATCTGAGCAGGAAAAAGAAGTTTTATACAATGAAATGTTTATCGGTGTAACCAGCTTTTTTAGAGACTTAGAAGCATTTGATATCCTAGTTGAAAAAGTAATCCCTAAACTTGATTTTTCTAAGGGAACAATCAGAATTTGGTCGGCAGGTTGTTCTACAGGAGAAGAAGTATATTCAATCGCCATTAAATTAGCTGAATACTTAGAAAAAAATAATATAAACTGCGATATTAAAATTTTCGCCACAGACATTGACCAAAAGGCACTGGAATTTGCTGGCATTGGTTATTACCCAGATAGCTTATTAACAGAAGTTCAGTCAGATTACCTTACAAAATACTTTATTAAAAAATCGGATGGCTATCAAATAAAAGATAACATTAGAAAGATGGTTGTCTTTGCTAAGCATAATATTTTAAAAGACCCGCCATTTTCTAAGCTTGATTTATTGGTGTGTAGAAATCTATTTATTTACTTAAAAAGTTATGAACAACAAAATATCTTAAATAATTTTTATTATTCATTATATCCTAATGGTTATTTATGGCTAGGTAGTAGTGAATCGATAGGCGATATGCAAAAGGGTTTTGATATTATTGATAACAAATGGAAGTTTTTTAAATATAACAGTGTATTTAATCCGCAAATTCCAAAAACAAAGTCAACCAAAGTGGATTTGTATAATACTTTAGAAAGAAGAAATGACGAATTTAAAACTAGTTCTAAAAATTCTAGGTTTGAAAAGGTTTTGTCTTCTGCCTTAGTTAAGGTGCTATCTCCTTCAATTATTGTGGACGAAGATGATAATATCATCCAAGTGTTAGGTGATGTTGGTAAATTTATGAAAATGCAAACAGGCAGATTTTCCAATAATTTTAACAATAATATGTCAAGAGAATTAGCGCTGTTTGTCAATAATTGTATCAGAAGATTAAGGACAGACAAAAATGAAGTTACGCTAAAAAATGCCTTGCAAATAGAAGATTTAAGTATAGATATTAAGGGGATTATTGTAGAAGCTGATAATCAAGAGTATTTTATTATTTCATTTTTAGAACAGCCACATACTCAGCAACAAAAAGAAATTGTAGAAATCAACATGACAGAAGAAGTAAAATCACGTGTTAATGAGCTGGAAAACGAATTACAACTGGCAAGAGAAGGCTTGCAAGCTACCATTGAAGAATTAGAAACATCAAATGAAGAATTACAGTCTTCAAACGAAGAATTAATTGCTTCAAACGAAGAATTACAGAGTACTAATGAAGAATTACAGTCAGTTAACGAAGAACTTTTTACTGTAAACAGTGAGTATCAGCTAAAAATTGACGAATTAACAAAGGCAACCAATGATTTATCAAACTTATTAAAAAATGCAGAAGTAGGAGCTTTATACTTAGATAGTAACCTATGTATTCGTAAAATAACGCCTATTATGTCTAAGGTCACAAATATATTAGAATCTGACATAGGTAGACCCATCAGTCATCTTAGCGTGATGAAGTCATACTCACAGATGATTTCAGACATTGAGACAGTTATGGATAAATTACAATTAATTGAGCGAGAAATCACAGATATCGAAGGTAATTATTGGCTAGTTCGCATACATCCATACAGAACTGAACATAATTCGATAGACGGAATTATTATAACGATTATAGATATAAATATATTAAAGAAAACAATGGATATTAACAATGAACTATCAAAACAGCTAAGAGACTCTTTATCATCTAGCAAAATAGCTTGGTGGGAGTGGGATTTACAAACAAAAAAAGTGAAATATTCTGATGTTAAAGGAAAACTGTTAGGATATGCGGAAGAGGATTTTCCTGATAATATTGATTCTATTTTAAAACTTATACATGAAGATGATTATGAGCGTGTTACAAAACATATTACCGACTATGCAGCAGGAAAGTCAAAGGAAATTAATGTTTTTTACAAAATTAAGCACAAAGACGGCACATACAAAAAACATCATAATCGTGCAAATATAGTGGAATATATAGACAAAAAACCACAAAAAATTATTGGAACAATTGTAGATGTAACAGATATAAATAAACATATAAGGAAACATAATGAAGAAATGGGAAGAAATTGAAAAAATAATAAAAAATAAAGCATATGAAGAAGATGAAGATATTAAATCGCTAATTCAAAAAGTATCTACCTATCACGAAGAACTTATTTTTCAAAATGAAGAATTAAAGCGAATTAACGAGTATTTACAAAAAATAAAAAATGACTACCAAGAATTGTTTTATTCTGCACCAGTGGCATATTTTATCATTGATAATTTTGCGACTATTTTAGAGTCCAATCATAATGCTAATGAACTCTTTGGCAACGTCATTGCAAAAAAAATAACCAAACTACTGATTTCTACTAGCAAGAATGACTTTTATCTATTTTTGCATGCTTTATTTAATGACGATAAAGCGAGAACAAATGTTAGCTTTATGAGATATAATGGCTCTATACATATGGAAGTTATTGGAAAAAAAATAAGTTCCGAAAAAAATAGATATTTAATCACTTGCATAGACTTTGAACAGCATTATAAAACACTGCAAGAAATAAACACGCTTAGTTATAAGGACTATTTAACAGGACTTTATAACAGACGCTTTTTTGAAAAACACCTTAGGCAAATTAAAGGGGACTTACTACCTGTTTCGGTGATAAGCGCTGATGTCAATGGTTTGAAAGTTCTTAATGATGCCTTTGGTCATAATAAAGGCGATGAATTATTAAAAGAAACTGCCAGAATTATGCTTGAAAATACAAAACGTGAAAACATTATAGCTAGAATCGGTGGTGATGAATTTGCCGTTTTATGCACCAATACAAGTAGTGAAAAATGTCAAGCAATCATAGAACAATATAAAGCATCTTTCGCTAAACTTAAAATTGACAATATTACCTTCTCATTATCTTTTGGCAGTGCAACAATAAATTCAATGGTTGAGGATATTGATGAACTAATTAACAATGCCGAAAAAGAAATGTATCAGGATAAGATTAAAAACGAATATCTAAATAGTGCCGAAATTGTAGATTCTATCTTAAACAAGCTTTGGGATAAGCATAGTTCAGAAGAACATCACTCCAAAAGAGTTGCTGATTATATGAAAAGAATGGGTGAACATCTGGGCTTTGATGATGATAGAATTAACATAATGCGACTTGCTGGCTTAATGCACAATATTGGTAAAATAACAAATGAAAACACGATATTAAGCAGTTCTTTAAGACTTTCGGCAAGCAATCATGGTGAAATAAAAAAGCATCCCGAAGTGGCTTACAGAATTTTAAAAAGTAGTTCAAAATATTCTAAGATTGCCCACATTGTGCTTTATCATCACGAATGGGAAAATGGCAAAGGTTATCCAAAAGGTTTAACAGGTAGTGACATTCCATTTTTTACAAAAGTTTTGAGTGTTTGCGAAGCGTTTTCTGCAATGACATCCGATAGACCGTACCGCTCTGCTATGACCCAAGCGGATGCAATTGCTGAATTAGAAGCTAGTGTCAATACACAGTTTGATAAGGATGTTGTTGAAAAATTTGTAGAGATGATAAAAGCCGAGTAAAAAACTCGGCTTTTTTATAACCCATGCTAACGTGATTGCTTATGCTAAAGTTACTCTATTTAATAGACGCTTCGTAAATTGAGTCTATGCTCTCACCTATCATTTTGTTAAACTCATCATCTGTTTGATTAACGCTTAAACCTTCTGTTAGTGCTCTTGAGAATGAGGCAATAATGCCGCTATTTCTTGATAGTCTAGCATTCGACTCTTCTCTTGAATAACCACCAGAAAGTGCAACAAATCTTAATGTTCTTGGGTGCTCTACTACTTCTTTATAAAAATTATCTGTTTCTGGTAGGGTTAACTTGAAGATGACCTTTACGTTTTCATCTAAACCATCTAGCTTCTCTATGATGAGCTTTTTAAGTAACTCTTCGCACTTTGCCTTATCCTGACTGTTTATATCAACCTCTGGCTCTATAATTGGTACCAAGCCATTATTAAAAATAGTTAAGCCAAAATCAAATTGCTGGTCAACAATAGCCTTGATACCTGCTTCGTTATATTCTTTGATAACTGAACGCATTTTAGTACCAAAAATATTTTTACTAACAGCATCCTTACATCTAGCTTCTAAGTCTTCAATTGGTTTCATTAACTGCACGCCATTATTGACATCAGCTAAACCCTTGTCAATTTTGTAAAACGGTAAAATACCTTTTTCTAATAAAAAGTCTGGGGTTTTTTTACCATCAACATCACTGTTCATTGTTACTTCAAACAGGATGGCTCCTAAAATTCTGTCTTTATTAAACTTTGGTGCTTTCATAATTCTAGTTCTCATTTCGTGAACTAGCTTAAACATTTCTTGTTCATTACTGTATGCGTCTTCTTTAACACCATAGTTGGCTAGCGCTTTTGGTGTAGAACCACCACTTTGGTCAAGTGCCGCAATAAACCCTTTATTTTCAGCCATTTGTTGTAGTTGTTCTTGTTTCATATTTTTCTCCTTTACTTGTCTTTTTGAGCGCTAAGTTCAGAAATTTTAGATAACTATTTCTTTCTTATCATCTCAAAAATCCTGCGTAAACTATTGTTTACTATCACTTACGTAGACATTATAACACTATACAAACAGAAAAACTACCCATTTAACGGGTAGTTTTTTATTATATATATTATAGCTAGGATTTTTTAGCTATAATTTGAATTCTGAAACTTCGTGATGCAACTCATTAGCAATATTTGCCAAATTGGTACTCGCACTTGAAATTTCATTGATTGATTCTGTTTGCAAGTCTACACTAGCGTTTGCTTGCTGAGTAGTTGCCGCATTTTCCTCAGCTATGGCAGATAAATTTTCAATGACATTTACTATTTGAGCATTTTGTTCTTCTATCACACTTGAATTTTCATTAAGCTTTACAACTATCTCTTTACTTATAATAACAGCATTTTCGATTTCATCAAATTTATCTCTAGTTACCTTATTTTGTTGATTTTGCTTTTCAACTATTTCGGCAGCTACTTCCATTCTACTAACTGCATTTTGCGCTTTTTGCTTTAAGTCTTCAATAATAGTTCTAATTTCTTCTGTAAATTTGGTTGAATCTTCGGCAAGTTTTCTAATTTCTTCGGCAACTACGGCAAAACCTTTACCTGCCTCACCTGCTCTAGCGGCCTCTATTGCGGCGTTAAGCGCTAATAAATTAGTTTGGTCGGCAATTGATTGTATCATTTCTGAAGCTTTACTTATCGCTTCCGCCGACTCGTTAGTTTCAATAATGATTTCATTTACAAAGCTCGCTTCTTTTTTATTTTCTTCCGTCAGTTTTCTTAGTCCCTGTAAAGCTACCTTACCTTCTTCTTTTTTCTCTTCAATATTAGTTGTTGCTTCCTTAAGTTCTTCCAATACCCTTAGCATTTCATTTAATGAACTAATATTTTTTTCAACATTATTAGCCGCTTCTGTTGTATCCTGAGCTTGAGACGTAGCACCCTCAGCTATGTTATCAACTGCAGAAGATACTTCTTTAGCACTTTCATTTGTTGTATCAGCAGTGGCAGTTAATTCTTCAGCGGTCGCAGCAGTATTACTAGCATGCAATTTGATATTTTCAACAATTGCTTTTAAATTTTTAACCATTAGGCTAATAGAACGGGTCATGCTTCCTATTTCATCTTTTGACTTAAAGTATTTTTTTAATGCTGCCCTCTCCTCAGCTGTATCTAAATTGTAATTGGCAATTTTGTTGATCGCTTTTTCCAAATATCCTAGCGGTTTTGAAATTATTTTTCGAACAAAGATAAATGACAAAATAATTGTAATTATCAGTGCTACTACAAAGACAATAACTGATCTTATAATTAAATTCTGTATATTGTCATCAACATTTTTTCGTGAAAAAGCAAATATGGTACAAGTATTGTTACCATCTAGCTTACCTGGCTGATATATGAATAATGTATCTTCATTACTGACATTATCATACTTTGTTTCAAAAACTGTCTTACCATTTTCTATTGCCTGCTTTGCCATTGGATTTTCCATCACACCTAAATCTTTAACACCCGGATTATTTTTATCATCCTTCGCATTTTTATTAATCTCTGCTATTGTCGTCGCCTTAATTTTACCTGTTTCATCAACTATTGTAATATGATAAATATCTGATTGATGATTTGCTAAGGTGTTATTTATAACAACATTTGGTGAAAATTTCGCTTGTAATTCGGCAATCGAATTTGCAGAGATACCAACTTGAACAAAATAATCTTTATTTAGTTTAATACCACCATACTTAACAGCAGTATTATCTATCATATTAATTCTAACTGGTTCAGTATATTCATCTTGTTTTCCACTAAAAACAGCCATCATAGCATGGTCTTCTGGATACTGCCAGTCAATATAGTCTTTGTGAGTTGAGTATACTATCTTTCTATTTTTATTTGATATATCAATCTCATCTACACCCATCATTTCTGCAATCTCAGTAACTTTTTTATCATTGATATCTTTTTTATCAAGTAGTGAAAACATCTTTGCTGTATTCAATATTTTTTCAACCATAACATCTTCAAGCACCAGCTCAAAATTATCCTTGGCTTCAAATTGTTCACTTATCCCTTCATATAGCGCATTAGAGTACGTTTGCATACTTTTTTCATAAATATTTTTTGTACTTTCTATATTCAATACTACCACTACTGATAATATTAAAGATATTAAGAAGCTTATTGCAATAATCATCTTACTACGTAATTTCATTTCTTTCCTCCCTTAGTTAAAAATTCATTCCTCCCATACTAATTTAACTTTTTTATATCCATTTATTTGTTTTTATTCATATAATTATTTCTTTTTTTAGGTTTTTAGAAAGTCTTACAAATAAAAAAGTAAACGCGTTTGTATATAAATAATACCCTTTATCATTTTTATTAAAACTATTTCTTTTTTGATATTTAAGTAATAATTTTAATACAAAAAAATAATTCCCTTTCGGGAATTATTTATAATACAATATGAAAAAATTATATTTTAATTAGATGATTGGAACTTATAGCAAGGCATCGAGGGACAGTCCAAAGCTGTGTAGAAAAGCCTACATAACTGAGGACTTTGCCCGATGATTACGAAGCTAGAACTCAAATCAGTCATTAAAACTTAAACTCTGCAACTTCGTTCTGTAGATCCGTGGCAATACTTGCTAAATTACTACTAGCGTTTGAAATGTCATTGATTGAACTTGTTTGCGTTTCAACATTGGCACTTGCCTGCTGACTGGTAGCTGCGTTCTCTTCGGCTATTGCTGATAAGTTTTCTATGATAGCAACTATTCTAGAATTATTTTCTTCTATCACTTTAGAACTCTCATTTACCTGAGTCACGATACTTTTACTTATATTAACAGCTTCTTCAATCTCGTTAAATTTTTCTTGGGTAATTTCGGTTTGCTTGTCTTGCTCCTGAACTATCTTACCAACATTCGCCATTGTATCAACAGCACTTTGTGCTTTTTGTTTTAAGCCCTCTATGATGGTTCTGATTTCTTCTGTGAACTTCGTTGAATCCTCAGCAAGCTTTCTTATTTCCTCAGCAACCACGGCAAATCCTTTACCAGCTTCACCGGCTCTAGCCGCTTCAATAGCAGCGTTCAAGGCTAATAGGTTGGTTTGGTCGGCAATAGATTGAATCATTTCTGATGCCTTACTAATAGCTTCTGCACTTTCGTTTGTTTCTGAAATAGTTTGGCTTACACTACCAGCCGCTTCCTTATTTTGTTCGCCCGCTCTGATCAAATTCATTAAAGCTGTTTTTCCTTCTTCTTTTTTAGCATCTATATTTTCAACAGCTTCTGAAAGTTCTCGCAAGACTCTGATCATTTCTTCTAGGTTTCTACTATTAGATTCCACATTGTGAGCTGCATCTGTTGTATCCTGAGCTTGCCCAGTAGCCCCATCTGCTATATTTACAACTGCACTTGCCACTTCATTAGCTGATTCGGCTGTACTTTGTGATGTAGCAGTTAGCTCTTCAGCAGTTGCTGCGGTATTTTGAGCATGACTAGTTATCTTTTCCACTATGTTAGTTAAATTTTGTACCATCAGTCTAATAGCTCTAGTAATATTTCCAACTTCATCTTTTGAATTGATATATTTACCTAGTACTTTTCTTTCTTCTGAGGTATTTAGATTATAAGTTGCAATTTTCTCCATCGCACTTTGTATACTCGTCAGTGGTCTACCAACCATTTTATCCATCAATACTTTAATAATAATAGCAATTACAACAAGACTTAAAACTCCTGCAATCACATTTATCATAAGATTTTTAATGGTTCCTGCCAAAAAGTCTTCAACTGGGGTAGCCGATTGAATGATCCAATTTTGATCAGTACCCTCAATTTCGATGTGAGAAAATATATATTGGGTTTCTTTACCTGTTGAAGATGATACTTCTTCAACACTACTGTTACCGTTTTGATAAGCTTCTTCATAATATGATTTAAAATTTGGATGTCCTTTCAATTCATTTTCTCCAATTTTTTCAGGCTTTAAGCTATGACCAGCAATATTTCCTTTGTCTGAAACCAAAACATAATAAGATGAATCATAATTTTTTCTAAATTCAAAAATTTCTTTTTGTAACAATTCAGCGTCTAAATCACAAAGAGCTACACCAACAACTTTTCCTTCTTTATTTTTGATTGGTATATTGTAACTAATCATCGCAACTTTTTTGCCATCTACGTTTTGTACATTAGGTTCTGTCAAATGTGGAACGCCCTTTGCCAAAGGTTCTGTGTAATATGAATTTGCTGACGAATCTTCTACATCTTGTGATGCTCTGGCAACCACTTTTCCATTTTCCATATATCCATAACAAGCTAAACGACCCTTTTGATTAGAATGCTTACCATTGTTTTCAAATTTTTTGTCTTTGCCATCAAAAGCATTTGGTTCCATATATACACCAATTCCATAAATATATTCATTACTCATAGCACTAGCTTGAACTGCCTTATATACAACATTTCTATTTCTACTAGAAACAGGATCCTGTAATTCCGCTTCGACAACTTTTGCCAGTGACGAAACTGATGAATGAGCAGAATCAAAATAGGCACTCAATTTACCTGCTAATACTTCACCATCTTTTGTGACTATTTTTATTGATGAATCTACGTCTTTGTTATAATTGCCTATTGAGTTATAAGCCGTTAACCCCGCAAGGATTACAAATAATACTAAGATTAACCTGATGTTTATTTTTCTGCTTAGACTCCCCTTAGAGCCTTTAAGAGCTGGTTGTTTGGTGCTCTTTTGTTGTTGTTTTGACATAATAACCTCCTACTATAAACAAATAGTTAACTACATATAAATTTACAAAAAAAGGGGTACCCAAAAGGAACCCTAAATAAAAAAATTTATATTTATTTTAAATACCACTAATATATATATATATATATAGTTTTATGCGCTTTACAGCCGATTTTATGCTGTCAGCATTATTAGTAAAAAATAGATTTTTTTCCATTACACCTACACACATATTTTTTCTCCAAATTTTACATTAATTATACATCCCATTAATCGTTATAAAAACAAAAAACTTTAGAAAAAACTTATCTTTTTCTAAAGTTTAATGTGTTTGTGTATTTATTGTAATTTTTTGTGTGTTTAACATAGATGATTTGAGTTTATAGCAAGGCATCGAGAGAAAGTCCGAAGGCGTGTAGAAAAACCTACATAACTGAGGACTTTGCCCGATGATAACGAAGTGAATAGTAAGTAGAGTGTGTATGAGTTAAGATATGCGTATTCAAGTTTACTTGTTATAAAGCATATCGCAAACGAAATACACATTGTGCGACGTAACAGCGAGGTGATTTGGAACCAAGTTCAGAAAATCGACGAGCTTTACTTACTATTCAGCCAAAAAGACAAGCTAAATAAATAGGTTCATGTTCGACTTATCATTATCATCTAACATCTTCGCCACGCCGCCTACTTCAACCTCATCAATCAATTCTTCCTTAGTAATCCCCATTAAGTCCATTGACATTTGGCAAGCTGTGATTTGAACACCTGCATCAAGTGCGTTTTGAATAAGCTGTTCTAGTGAATCGATATTATGCTTTTTCATCACGCTTCTAATCATTTTACTACCCATGCCCATAAAATTCATCTTAGAAAGCCCTAGTTTAGTACTCCCCTTTGGTAACATAGCTGAAAACATCTTAGCCATAAAATCCTTGGCAACACTTGGTGGGTTTTTCTTACGTAGTATGCTTAATCCCCAGAATGTAAAGAACATATTAACCTTATTACCCATAGCTGCAGCACCTGTGGCAATGATAAATGAAGCAATTGCCTTATCTAAATCGCCACTAAAAATAATCATTGTTTTTTCTTTTTTAGCAGGCAGACTATTCTGTGTTTGACACTGAAGAGAGCGATTTTCAGCTAGCCCCTCACTCTCAGGGGCATTACCCTTTTTTAAGATAGCAATGTGTTTTTCTCCTTCGCTATACTTGTCAACAAGGGTGTTACCTGTGTTATTCGCCCATGCTTCGATGTCTCTTATAAAGCCTGGATCAGTTGCTTCTGCCCTGATCGTTTCGCCAATTTGCTTTTCGTCCATTGCCTTGGAAACTGCTACAATTGGTCCTGGGCAACTCAAACCACAAGCATTGACTACTTTGATATTTTCCATATCTTGTGGTACTGCCTTTGTAGGTGCTTTTGCTACCTTTTCACGTTTGATTGTTTCATTTTTGATGCCATCTCTAAATGATTGCACACCACCCATCAAGTTCTTTACTTTAAAACCGTTCTGTTTTAAAATTCGTTCCGCCACATAGCCTCTTAAACCGATCGCACAAGATGTAACATAGGTTATATCCTTATCAAGTTCACTTAGTCTGCCTCTTAATTCTGTTAGCGGAATTTCTTTGGCATTTGGCATTTTATATGCTAATAGTTCATCATTTTCTCTAATGTCTAGTAACTGAATGTTATCACCATGTTCTTCTTTTAGTTCGTGATATTCTCTTAGTAGAATTGGCTCCGTTAAGCCCTCAATCCTATTAGCTGCCACATAACCAAGCATATTTACGGGGTCTTTGGCTGATGAAAATGGCGGAGCGTAAGCAAGTTCTAGTTTTTGTAAATCATACACTGTTGCACCAAAGTTGATTGCTGTTGCAATCACGTCCACTCTCTTATCTACACCTTTGTAGCCGATAACTTGCACACCTAAGACCTTACCTTGCATATCATAAATTAGTTTTAAAGCCATTTGCAAAGCCCCTGGATAATAGCCTGCGTGCGACTTGGAATGAATAAGAGTAACTAAATAATCTTCTTTGTACTTTTTGCCAAGCCTGTTTAAAGTTTTTTCATTCATACCTGTTGAACCAGCGTGCAAATCAAACACCTTAGCTATGCTGGTACCTTGTGTTCCCCTGTACTTTTCTTCCTTCATGCCTAATACATTTGCACCAAGTAATCTACCTTGTTTATTGGCTGGACCAGCTAGTGGCACAACTGTTTTACCACCTGTGTTAAAGTCAATAACTTCGGCAATATCACCAGCTATATAAATGTTATCTACGGATGACTTCATGGTTTGATCAACCACCACTGCACCACGCTGATTAAGTTCTAAACCCGCTTCCTTAGCCAGTTTGGTATTTGGTCTCACCCCAATTGAAAGCATTATTAAATCAGCTTGAATTTCTCTACCTGTATTTAGTTTTACAATGTTACCACCATCTTGGATACTCTCCAACCCTTCACCTAAGTATAGGTTGACACCATGTTCACGCATATGATTTTCTAAAATCATCGCCATATCCTTATCAAATGGCGCCATCACTTGGTCTGCCATCTCAACTAGACTAACATCTATTCCCCTATCAGCAAGGTTTTCAGCCATTTCTACGCCAATAAAACCACCACCAACTACAACTGCTGTTTTAGGATCATTTTTTTCTACAAAATCAAAAACTTTGTCTGTATCGTGCATATTCCACAGAGTAAACGCATTAGGGCTATCAATTCCTTCCAATGGTGGGACTATCGGGGTTGAACCAGTTGAAACTACAAGCGAATCATAAGTTTCTTCGTATTCTTCGCCAGTTTCGTGATTTTTTACAAACACCTTGTTTTTATCCTTGTCGATTGATAACACTTCGGAATGTAATCTAACACTGACATTATACTTTGATTCTATATCCTTTTTTGAAGAAACCAGTAACATATCTCTTTCCTCGATAATGCCACCAATGTAATAAGGCAATCCGCAGTTCGCGAACGAAACGTGCCCACCCTTTTCAAACATAATAATTTCTGCTTGTTCATCAAGCCTTCTTAACCTTGCAGCTGCAGTTGCACCGCCAGCCACTCCACCAATAATCAAAATTTTCTTAGCCATAAGTTTCCTCCTATTTTTAACTAATATTTCCTATCCATTTTTAAATTTTGCACACTAAAAAAGGCTTTGCTTACTGCCAATTCATTGTGGTAGTAACAATTTGCCTAACCATTTCATTTTTAAGTGAGTAAAAAGAACTTGTGCCTTCCTTTCTCAAACTCACTATCCCTAAATCTTTTAGTTTTCTAACGTGCTGAGATATTGCTGACTGTGATGCTTCAATACATTCTTGCATATCCGAAACACACATTTCTTCTGATTCAGAAAGTCTATTTAAGATGCAAAGCCTAACAGGACTTGCAATAGCTTTTAGTATTTCAGATTTTTCCATTATAGTATCTTTGTATTCTTGATCTACCATTTAAGTTTCGCTCCTTTACCGCATCGTTATATCATTATATTAGAATATTATAATGTATTTATTATATCTTCTTATTTACCACTTGTCAAGAGAAAAAACTAAATAATTACGTATTTTAGCCGATAAGTAAAACAGGTTTATAAATATTCATATCATAAAAAACAGGAGTTTTATTGTGTACAATAACTTGATTAACAACAAATCATTTAAAAATAAAAACCTTGAAAGGTGCATAAAACTAAATATATATATATTTAGAGTACTTTTTTGGAAGCAAAATAAATCAACATTATATAGTACATAGTTAACATGATAAACCATGATTTTTTAATTGTGGTTTTTTATATATATTATCAGCAAGCAAATACGAAACGGAGGTCAAAATGGCAAAGAAAATTCAACAAAACCAAACGAAAAGTACAAAGAGTAAAGCAAGTTTAAGCAGAAAAGTTAACATAAGACTAATCCTATTTCTTTTTGTAGTACTAGCAATACTAACAGCGTATAACGCAATTGGCAATTATAACAAAGATGTAGATTCATCTTTAAAAATAGTGACTAAGGATGGTGAAGTACTTGCCAAAGAACTAGAACAATATTTTTCAAGTGCGCAATCTGTTTCATCTTCCTTACAGGAACTTGTTAAAGTCGAACTAAACAAACCAGTCAATAACAGAAATAGAGCAACTTTATATGAAGCCGTGGAAGCCTTAGTAAGCTCTAACCAAAATCTATCAGGGGTAGGTGTCTTTTTTGAACCAAATGCTTTTGATGGAAAAGATAAAAAATTTGTCGATAATGGTAAACATTCCAATCAAAAAGGTCGTTTAGCATTTTATGGCTATATAGAAGATGGTAAAGCAGTTGTTAGAGCAAGTAGCGACATAGAAGATACTAGTGCAAATTCATATTATACAGAGCCCTTAGCAAAGGGGACTATTTATCTAACAGAACCAATAGTTTATGAAGTAGATGGTAAAACGAAGGCTTTACTTAGTTACTATGCCCCTATCAAAAATAAGTCAGGAGACGTCATAGGAATCATAGCGTGTAATATAGATTTAGATAACTTACAAAATTACATGGTCAACTTTAGAAAAAACTATGATTCATCGTATTATGTTCTGGTTTCAGATCAAGGAAATATTGCAGGACACAGTTTAAAGCCTGAAAAAATTGGTGAAAATGAACTAAAAGGTCATCCAAATTTTAAATCATTTTATGATGAAGCTCACAAGAATAGTAATAGTAGCACAGAAGAAGTATCATCTTCAACAGGTAAAGAAACCCAATATATATTTTCTAATGTTAAAATCAATGGCACAGAACAAAACTGGATAATACAATCAGCTACCCCAGCTGAGGACTTTATATCAGATACCATTAAAAGTCTTATGATAAACATAGGAATTTCACTCCTCGCATTAATTATTATAGGAATTATTATCAAAATATTAGTAGATAATATGGTATCTAAACCTATCAAAATAGTTAGCACAGCTCTTACTAAACTAGCAAACTATAGTCTTGATCTACACGAAGAAAAACAACAAGCTGGTAAATATTTAAAATCTAAAGATGAAATAGGCGATATGGTACGTGCTATCGCATTACTAGATGAAAACTTAAACAATATAGTAAGTAATATCACAGCCCACGCTAGTAATACCGCCGCAACAGCTGAAGAACTTACTGCAACCGCTCAAAACACCAATGAAAGTGCCAGAGAGGTTGCCAGCGCTGTTAATAACATAGCAGATGGTGCAACAGGACAAGCCCAAGATACCATGCAGGCTGCTCAAAATGTTGAAGAAAATACCCAATCATTAAGTGAAATGATAAAAGTGCTAGAAGAACTTAAAATAGCTACAATAGACATAGATAAGAAAAAAGACGAAGGACAAATTGCCCTTGATGGTTTACGAAAACTCAGCGAAGAAAATAAAGAAGAAGCTGGTTTTATTAATCAAATTATTATGGAAACAAATGACAGTGCTGAAAGCATCTCAAAGGCATCAGAAATGATTCAATCTATTGCTGACCAAACCAATCTATTAGCCTTAAACGCTGCCATTGAAGCAGCCCGTGCTGGCGAAGCTGGCAAAGGCTTTGCGGTTGTAGCAGAAGAGATCAGAAAGCTTGCTGAGGATTCAACTAGATTCACCGAAGAAATTAGAACGATTATTGATGGCTTAAAAGAAAAGTCGCAAAGTGCTGTCAATAGAATGCAAAACGCAGCTAAAATTGTAGAAGAATCAGATAAGCAAAATAGGCTAACCAGAGATAAATTTACTGAAATAGAAGAAGCTGTTGAAAAGAGTAAAGTTATCGTTGAAAAGCTAAATGAAAACTCTAAGGCGATTGAAGAAAAGAATGCTCAAATAATAGGCGTTATTCAAAACTTATCAGCAATTGCTGAGGAAAATGCCGCTACTACTGAGGAGGCTAGTGCTAGTGTAGATACACAAACTCAAAGCATCAATGACATATCATCAGCTAGTTCAAACTTAGCAGAAATTGCTAGTGAACTGCAAAATGAAGTCGCTCATTTTAAAATGTAGAAAAGCACACCATATGTCATCTCAACTGACACTCGAGATGACATATGATATCTCTTAGTAAAAATGGATGTAGTTTCTAAAAAACTAATGGCATTATTAGAAGAAGCCAAACGAATCTAAACATAAAAACCCTAGTTCTTACCCACTAGGGTTTTTTAATGTCCCTTTATATCTCCCAAAATAGCTACTCAGCTAAGGTTTCGCAATATATACATCTATAAATACGATTTTGCTTGTTGCTAAGTTTAAACACCTGCTCCAGCTCCTGTTCAATTGATGTAATACATCTTGGATTCTTGCACTTTATGACATTGTGAATCAATTCTGGTAATTCTGGGTGTACCTTCTTTGCTCTCTCTGAATTTTCGATTACATTCACCGTAATTTTTGGGTCAATAAATGCTAAAATTTCATAGTTTACATCTATTTTTTCATTTATTTTTAGGATGTCTTTTTTGCCATACTTTTCACTAACGGCATTTTTTATTAAAGCCACTTCACATGCCAATTCATCTAAGTTTAAATACTTGTATAGTTCCATGCCCTTCCCTGCTGGAATATGGTCTATTACTAAACCCTGTGTAATATTTCCAATTATCATTTATATATCCTCCTTGTTTGTTTTTATTCAACTTAACGTAAGCAATCACGTGGCGTATAAGTACCTTTAATTACAAGGTAGTTAACCGTAGTGGAGCGAGCGTAGCGATGCGTGAACGCTGCCTGTAATTAAAGGTACTTATAATAGCAGTGATTACGTTTTGTTATAACCCCAATAATTTAAGTATTAACGCCATTCTGATAATTTTACCGTTCTTCACCTGCCTAAAATACGCCGCCCTATCATCCTTATCTATTTGGGTAGAAATCTCATTTACCCTTGGTAGTGGGTGCATAATTGATAAATCCTTTTTCGCAGTAGTAAGCTTATCAGGCGTTAAAATATAACTGTCTTTTAGTCTGATATAATCTTCTTCATTAAAGAATCTTTCACGCTGAACCCTAGTCATATAAAGCACATCAAGTTCTGGCATCGCATCATCAAGTGAAGTTACTTCTTTAAACTCAATATTATTTTTAATTAAAATCTCACTTCTAATGTGCTCAGGAATTTTCAGCTCTTCTGGTGAAATTAGTACAAACTTCACCTTTTCATATCTACTCATCGCTGATATTAGAGAATGCACTGTTCTACCAAATTTTAAGTCGCCACAACAAGCTATCGTTAAATTATCAAGTCGACCCTTTTCACGCATAATCGTAAATAAATCCGTCAAGGTTTGGGTAGGATGATTATGCCCGCCATCCCCAGCATTAATAACTGGTATATCAACATTTTTAGATGCCACATAAGGCGCGCCTTCTTTTGGGTGTCTCATAGTGATAATATCTGCATAGCACTCCAAGGTTTTAGCGGTATCCGCCACGCTTTCGCCCTTACTAACTGAACTTGATGAAGCTTCTGAAAAGCCTAATATACTACCCCCCAAATCCAACATGGCAGACTCAAAACTCAGCCTTGTTCTTGTTGATGGTTCATAAAAAAGTACTGCCATTTTTTTGTTTTTGCACTTTTCATAATAATTTTGTGGATTTTCGACTATGTCAAAAGCCACGTCAATCATTTCCTGAATTTCTTCATTACTTAAGTCTAAAATGTCGATTAAATCTTTTTTCATTTGTTCCTCCTTACTAATACCGTCATCCTGATCGTAGTAATGCAAGCTTACTAGCATTACGTAGTCGAATGGATCTTACCAATTATTAACCCTGAGCGACCGGAGTCGAAGGGGTCTTAATCCATGATTCATCACTTGGGTTATCTCTAAATTTCAAAATGCTTTCCTTTTCCTGCTCGTTGATGTAATGTTCTGTTACCGCCTGTTCTACTAAACTGTCTAAATCACACAAGCTATGACTTATCAAATTATTATTTTCAAGATTATCCTTTGCTTTTTGCATTTTATAAGTAAATATGCTAGCAATTCCCAAAACCTCAGCACCCGCTTCCAGTAAATTTTCACATACTTTAATGGAACTTTTAGCAGTTGAAATCAAATCCTCGATCACCACTACCTTTTGCCCTGCTTCAATCTTGCCCTCTATCAAATTCTGCCTACCATGTGCCTTGTTACTCGCTCTAACATAAGCCATTGGTAAATTTAAAATATCAGCTATTATAGCAGCATGAGCTATGCCTGCTGTTGCCGTACCCACGATTACTGCCACACCTTTGAACTTATTTTTGACAAGCTCACTAAACGCCTTTTCTATGTAATCTCTTGCCTTGACATTTGATAATATCAGCCTATTATCACAATAAATTGGGCTTTTTATCCCGCTCGCCCACGTAAAAGGCTCGTCCGGTCTTAAAAAAACCGCCTTTATTCTCAGTAATTCACTGGCTACTTGTTTACTATTTTCCATACACACCCCCATCTACCAAACACTTCCTATACGCTTCCAGTGGTTTCTCTGCCTTTGTTATCGCTCTACCAACAACTATATAATCCGCTCCCTCTTTACTAGCTTGTTCAGGTGTCATTACCCTAACTTGGTCGTCCTTGTTTGAGTCGGCAAACCTGATACCTGGTGTTACTGTTAAAAAGTCATCACCCAATTCAACGTGAATTTTTTTAGCCTCTAAGGCTGAACAAACTATTCCATCAAGTCCGCACTCCTTAGCATTTTTAGCATAGCTTAACACCACATCATCTAATTGACGGCTTATTAATATTTCCTTTTGCATCATCTCTTCACTGGTTGATGTAAGCTGAGTTACTGCTATCAACAGTGGTTTCTTTGCCATTTTATCCACCGTTTCTCTAGCTAACCTCATCATTTTGCTTGTTCCCGCAGCATGAATATTTATCATGTCTACCTCCAAATCACCAAGCACTTTTAAAGCACTTGCCACCGTATTTGGGATATCATGTAGTTTTAAATCCAAAAAGATTTTGTATTCCTTTGCTTTTAACTCCTTTACAAGACTAGCTCCTTCCTTATAAAAAAGTTCCATGCCTATTTTTAAATACGGCTTTTCACCCTCTAATTTTTGTAAAAACTTGTATAAATTCTCTTTGCTATTAAAGTCACAAGCTATGATTACGTCTTTCATTTTAACCTATCCTTTCTTTAATGTGCTGTACCAATGATATCCTCAAGTTTTGTAACACCAAGTTTTTGGCCTTCATCATCCAAGTCCTCAATAATATCCCTACACGCATACGGATTGACCAAGTTATAAGCACCAACTTGGACAAGACTCGCTCCTGCCATCATCATTTCAATCACATCTTTAGCACTTTCCACACCCCCAATTCCCATAACAGGAATTTTGACAGCTTCATATACTTGATAAACCATTCTGAGTGCCACCGGAAAAATACAGCCCCCAGAAAGACCGCCCGTTTTATTTGCTAAAATTGGTTTTCTCTTATTTATATCTATTCGCATACCTAAGAGTGTGTTTATTAAACTAATGCCATCAGCACCCGCTTCCTCGCAAGCTAACGCAATCTCAGCTATATTAGTAACATTCGGACTAAGCTTGACAAAAAGTGGCTTTTGGCAAACTTGCTTAACTGCACTT
>PDWI01004122.1_pt1 | contig 19813 bp, 18 predicted proteins | sample 1430891 | NCBI WGS metagenome assembly PDWI01 (sample SAMN01162508, study PRJNA174530) | Oral metagenome, whole genome shotgun sequencing project. | biome: Marine environment; feature: Marine mammal; material: Swab sample of the gingival sulcus; isolation source: swab sample of gingival sulcus...
AATCTTATACAAAGACCTAATTTTATTAAAAATTTCTTCCCAGAAACTTTTGAAAGTTTTCCGTGTAATTTCAAAAAGTTTCTGGGAAAACTTTTTTGACTATCCCCACACATCTTCCAAACTAATCCAAGTATCGCAAATCGGAACAACCGCAGAGCGTTTCCTTTTCCTAAATATAAGGAGGAAACAAAAGTGGTAAAATCAAACTTTTAATGAGATTGTTAGAGAAATTTAAGTAAAAGAAAGTTTGTTTCATTATTTTTCGGTAAATTTGTTCTTTAGGAGGAGCTATAATATAGTTTCTTGAGCATAAAATAAAGCAATAAAAAACGATGAAATATAATAGTAAGTGTATCTTATATTGTTTATTGACAGCAATAAGTTGTTTTTACTCTTGTCCTAAGCTATCTGCACAAGGTCGCTCGGATAAGATTAAAGCAAGATATGCCTACCTCATCAATCAAGCGGAGCAAGCCTACCAAGCTTATGACTTTGAGCTAGCTGAAACTTCAATCAATAAATACAAACAAAAACTTAAGCAAAGACGCATTTCTCTGGATAGTTTAACGTTAAACTTTGAACAGAAAATACAGAGAACAAAGCACTTACTAAGCTATGCAGAATATATTCAGCTCGTAGATAGTGTGCAGTTCCCCAAGCAAGATATTGAGCAAGTAATTAGTCAAAGAAGTTCGACGCTTGCCAAAATTTTAAGTTTTAAGATAGATAGTACGGACTTTAAAGTTACTTATAAGACAGAAGTGGGGGGCTTTACAATATATAGTGGTGATAAGCAAGTAGGAAATGCGGATTTATATCGCAGAGAACTTTCGTCGCTAGAGGAGCCAAAAGCGAAACATTTATCTGAATCTGTTAATACAGAGGAAGATGAGTTTAATCCTTTCTTATTAAGTTCGGGTTATACTTTGATATTTGCACGTGAGTCCAAAGAAGGTATAGGTGGAACCGACTTATATTACACACGTTATAATACAGAGGAAAAGACTTTTTATAAAGCTAAAATGCTTGGAATGCCATTTAATTCCATATACAATGATTATCTATTTGCTTATGATGACAAACAAAACTTGTCTTATCTCGTAAGTGAGCGCTTTTGTCCGAAAGATAGCTTAGTTTTATATCGTTTCGTTGGTCTGCCCAAAGTCATCGCAGAGAATGGTGCGATTGCAGGAGCAAACGTTACAGCCAATGAAGAAGCTAATGGTTTATTCTCTAATATATTGGATAGTAGCTATCGTATGCCGTCTCCAAAAGCAAAGAACGAAACAAAGATGCGTCTTCCACTTAAGGACGGGATTGAGATTCGCTCTTGGGAGGGTTTTCGCTCTCACGAAGCCTTGTCTTACTATCGTGATTATATTGCCTATGGAGAGCAATTAAAAGAGCAAAAACAATACCAAAAAGAGCTTCGTCAACGTTATAGGAAGGGTGATAGAACTTCTTCTCAAGAATTATTGGAGCTAGAACAAGCAATTTTAGAACTACAAAGGAAACAAAATAAAACGCTTATTGAATGTAAGAATGCTGAAATTAAATGCAGACAAAACAATATTTAAATTTTTAATATAAATAACAATGAACACAAACAGAATTATTCCTCCGTCAGAGCTAATTATCAACGGAGATGGCTCAATTTTTCACTTACACATCAAACCTGAACACCTTGCAGATAAGGTATTCTTAGTCGGCGACCCTGCTCGTGTAGATTTGGTAGCAAGTCGCTTTGATTCTATTGAATGTAATATCACAAGCCGTGAGTTCCACACAGTTACAGGGACATATAAGGGTAAACGTATTACTGCTCTTAGTCACGGAATTGGAACTGACAATATCGACATCGTTATCAACGAATTAGATGCCTTAGCTAACATTGATTTTGAGACTCGTCAGCAAAAAGAAAACTTTCGTCAGCTTACGCTCGTTCGTGTAGGTACTTCAGGCGGTTTGCAAGACATCAGTCCTATTGGTTCGTACGTAGCAGCGGAGTATAGTATCGGTTTTGACGGTGTGCTTTACTTCTATGACGAAACAGAGAAAGTGCGTCAGCTAGAGTTTGAAGACGAATTGCTTAAGCAATTAGAATGGAAAATAGATAAGCTACAACCTTATGTTGTTTCAGCAGATAAGTCGCTTGTAGATAAGATTGTAGGCGAGGGCGATGATGTTGTACGAGGCGTTACTATTGCGGCTAATGGTTTCTATGGTCCACAAGGCAGACAGCTTCGTTTAGCTCTTAAAGACCCAATCTTGAATAAGAAGATTCAAGCATTCAAGCACAAAGGACGCGTCATCACGAACTACGAAATGGAAAGCTCTACGCTTGCAGGTCTTGCAGGACTAATGGGACACAGAGCTATGACAGTCTGCTGTATCATCGCAGGACGTAAGGCAGAAAAAATGAATACAGACTACAAGGGTAGTATCGAAGGTTTGATTGATTTAGTACTTGAGCGTATCTAAATCATAAAAGCATAAGGAGGTATGGAAACCAAGGTTAGCAAACAGCATCATCTTGAGAATGAGCCTATTTACAAGGGACTTAAGGTAAATGATGGGGTTACAGAGAAGCCAATGATGAATCCTCATTTTAAGCGAGTGTCTCGTCCTAAGTATAGTGTTGATGACTTCGTTCAGGGGATTTTGGCAGGAAATGTAACTGTTTTAAGTCAAGCTGTAACCTTGGTTGAGAGTAATAAACTTGAACATCAGGAACTTGCTCAGCAAATTATAGAGCGTTGTTTGCCTTTCACAGGGCAATCAATGCGTATCGGTCTGACAGGCGTTCCTGGTGCAGGGAAAAGTACTTCTATTGACACCTTCGGTATGCACCTATGTAAGCAAGGTCGCAAACTTGCGGTTCTTGCTATTGACCCTAGTAGTGAACGCTCTGGCGGTAGTATCCTTGGAGATAAGACCCGAATGGAGCATCTCTCTCACGAGCCAAACGCTTTCATCCGACCTAGCCCAACGGCAGGGTCGCTTGGAGGCGTTGCTCGTAAGACGAGGGAAACAATTATGCTCTGTGAGGCAGCAGGCTATGATACTATTATTGTTGAAACAGTCGGCGTTGGGCAGAGCGAAACAGCAGTACATTCAATGGTCGACTTCTTTCTCCTAATCCAATTGTCAGGTACAGGGGACGAATTACAAGGCATTAAGCGAGGCATAATGGAGATGGCAGACGGCATTATTATCAATAAAGCCGACGGAGATAACATTCCGAAAGCTAATCTAGCAGCTTCGCACTTCCGAAATGCTCTGCACCTATTCCCACCAACAGAATCAGGTTGGAAGCCACGAGTAATGACTTATTCTGGTTTTTATGGCTTAGGTATCAAAGAAATTTGGGATATGATTGATGAGTATCGGCACTTTGCTATGGACTCAGGTTACTTTGATTATAAGAGAAACAAACAAGCTAAGTGGTGGATGTACGAAAGCGTAAACGAAACTCTTCATCGCTCATTCTATGAAAATGAAGCTATTAAAGCCTTGCTCCCCGACATTGAGCAAGCAGTTTTATCTGATAATCTTTCATCTTTCATAGGAGCTAAAAAACTAATTGAAACTTATCAAAAGTCAATACGTGGAGAAAATAACTAAGCAATAGCTTTTAGATAACTTAGCAAAGAACGAAAAAGTAAGAACAAAAAAAACTTTAATTTACGACTTATAAACAAATGCAGAGTGACAGCATCATTCTTATTCCGACTTATAACGAAAAAGAGAATGTAAGCAAAATGATAGAGCAAGTATTAGCTCTACCCAAAGAATTTGATATTCTTATTATTGATGACGGTTCGCCAGACGGAACGGCTTCAATTGTAAAGGCGAAACAAAAGCTTTATCCTAATAGAGTATTCCTCTTTGAACGTAGCGGTAAGTTAGGCTTAGGCACGGCTTACATCACAGGTTTTCATTGGGCTTTAGAGCAAGGATATAATTATATTTTTGAAATGGATTGCGATTTTAGTCATCCTGTCGTCAAACTTCTAGAGCTATATAGAGCAGTTAGTGAAGGGGGAGCGGACGTTTCAATCGGCTCTCGCTATTGTAAGGGAGGGAGGATTGAGAATTGGCCTTTCGGACGCATCTTGATGAGCTATGGAGCATCGCTCTACGTCCGTATGATTACGGCTATTGGAGTAAAAGACACAACCGCAGGCTTTGTCTGCTATCGTCGTGAAGTCTTGGAGGCAATGGACTTAGATGCTATTCGTTTTAAGGGTTATGCTTTTCAAATTGAGATGAAGTATTCTGCCCATAGTCTCGGATATAAACTTGTGGAAGTGCCTATTACTTTTACCGATAGAGTTTTGGGGCAATCCAAAATGAGTACTTCAATCTTTGGCGAAGCATTCTTCGGCGTCCTTCAGCTTCGTTGGGATAAACTAAAAGGTTTATTCCCAAAAGGAAGACATAAAGCAAAGTCATAGAGCTTAAACTCGCTCTCATTTCGCAATACAATTAAAATAAAGATTAGTAACTAGATGATTAAAATTAAATATACCCTCATACTCTTATTGAGCATTGCTTTGAGCTATCAAGGTTTTGCTCAGAAGCCTTCCCCTAAACAAAATCAAAAAGACTATGCCAAGGCTCTTGATTTAATGGGAGCGTCAATGTCTATGCTTAATAGATATTTTGTGGACTCTGTTAATATCAAAGAGATTAGTGAGTACGGACTAAACTCAATGCTCCAAAGCCTTGACCCATACACGGAGTTCTATTCCAAGGAAGACAATGAAAGGCTTAAACTAATGACTACAGGAGAGTACGGAGGTATTGGAGCAATCATAATGCAACGCCCTGACAGTTCTGTTTTGATTAACGAGCCTATGGAAGGAATGCCTGCAGACCTTGCGGGACTTCGTGCTGGTGATAGGATTTTAGAGATTGATGAACAAGACTTTCGTAAATCAACGAGTGAAGCTGTAACTAAAGTCCTAAAAGGAAAGCCAAACAGCAAACTAACACTCCTTATTGAGCGTCTGAATGAAAAGAAACCTCTAAAGATTAGTTTTAAGCGTCAGAAGATTCATTTGAATGCAGTTCCTTATTTTGGCACAACACCCGAAGGCTTCGGATATATTGCTTTGTCAAGCTTTACAAGTAGTGCAGGTAAAGAAGTAAAATCAGCTCTTAAAACTCTTATTGAAGAGCATAATATCAAAGGTTTAGTCCTTGATTTGCGTAATAATGGAGGAGGACTTCTTGATGAAGCAGTTAAGATTGTTAACTTCTTTGTGCCAAAAGATAAGCTTGTCGTTTCAACGAAAGCTCGCCCAGAGCTCAAGAAGAATACAGTCCAACGTACGACACAGAGACCTATAGCTCCTAACTTGCCTTTAGTTGTTTTGGTCAATGGTTCTTCGGCATCTGCTTCTGAGATTGTGAGCGGTTCTCTTCAAGATATGGATAGAGCCGTAATTATTGGAGAAAAGACTTTTGGGAAAGGGCTTGTTCAAACGACATTACGCTTGCCACACGAAGCTATTCTTAAGCTTACAACTGCGAAGTATTACATTCCTAGCGGTCGCTGTATTCAGAAGATTGACTACCGCACTCGCAAGAATGGACGAGGGGGGCAAGTTATCCCCGACAGCCTTGCCAAGACTTTCTACACAGAGCTAGGGCGACCTGTCAAGGACAATGGAGGTATTATGCCTGACATCACGATTAAGAGGGACACGCTAGCGACGATGCTCTATTACTTAACTTTCGAACCAAAGGTTTTTGATTGGGTTACAGCCTACAGTTATAAGCACAAGACAATTCAAACACCTAAAACGTTCAAGCTTAGTGATGAAGACTATCAAGCTTTCGGCAAAATGCTCAAAGAAGCAAAGTTCAACTATGATAGACAAAGTAGCAAAGTTCTTAAGGAATTAAAAAGCGTAGCGAAGCTTGAGGGTTATTATCCTAAAACAAAGGCTCTCTTTGACAGCCTTGAGCTAGCACTTACGCCGAACTTAGACCACGACTTGCAGGTATTAAAAAAGGATATTAAAAAGCTCCTTGAGAGTAAAATCCTAACTCGCTACTATTACAAGCGTGGAGCGATTGAGCGAGAGCTAATGACGGATAAGTTTATTCAAGAAGCGGAGCAGTTACTCGCTAATCCAAATAAAATGAAAGCTCTACTAAGTTTGCCACAAGAAAGTAAAGAAGAACAGAAAAACAAGCAAAAGCAGGAATAAATGAAGCGTATCTTTTGCCCTAAATGTGATTACGAGATTGCTATTCCTAAAGAAAAGATTAAGCAATGGAAAGAGGCAAATCTGCAAACGACAGCAGTTGTTTGTAATAATTGTGCCTATCAAATACGCCTACGTCTGACGCCTCCACAGACAAAAGAGGAGCGTTTAGAATGCGGACATATCTTGATTTTGGAGAATGTTTTCTGTGAGCGACAGGAGTTTCCGCTCTTTCTTGGGGATAATCATTTAGGCAGGCGTAATAAGGACAGCGTTACAGACATTCCGATTATTACAGGCGACCCAAGTATGGACAGGCATCACGCCATTATCAGAGTAAAACAGATGAAGTCAGGGCAGATAAAGTTTTACATCGCTGATGAAGATAGTCGTGTCGGCACTTTCGTCTTGGGCGATATTCTTGCTCCTAAAGAATGGCGAGAAATCAATGACGGAGCAATCATTACGCTTGGAGCAACAAGCGTAATTCTCTCAAGCGAAAAGCTAAACAAATAACCAAGCAAGGGCGTATGCCATAATTTGTAGCGGAACGAATTAGAGTTTCTTCCGCAAAAAACTATAGTTTCTTCGGGAGTAAATCACAATCTCTTCCCGAAGAAACTTTTTATTTGTTATATAAACCTTTTATTTCACTCCGTGATGAAAAACTTTTCACAGCGGAATGAAATTTATTACACCACGGAGTGAAATGAAAACTTTAGCTCTAAAGATTAGAACTTCAGCTAGATGAAAAGAAATTTGCTCTACTTAGCTCGGAGAGTGTGTGGATTAGGCTTTTGAAAAAATGCTTACCTTTGTACTAATGAATAAGAATGAACGAAATGAAAGAAGAAAATATATTATATCAAGCTCAGACATTGGCTCTTGCTAAGGTTGGAGTTGATTTCTTAAGACTTGTGGAGCAGGAGCAAGATAAAAAGGCTTTTATCTTGGAGAGCCTGAAGCTCTTGCCAAGTTTATATACACAAATTATTTGTTTGCCTGAGCAAGAGTATTTTGAAGGTTTTGACTTTGTTCCTGAATATGTGAGCGAAGAGGGCTATGAGCGTGTTCAGAATCGCATTAAAGCAGTTTTGGGAAAGCACGATAGATTTCTGACTACGCTAGGACAAGAGGAACAATATAGCGATACGCCCGTTGTTGGTTACATTAGTGAAGGCTTGGCAGATACTTATCAGAATGTGGGTAATTTGCTGGGCATTATCAAAGACCAAAACGAAGAGGCTCTACCCCTTGCCTTTGGTCGCTGTAAGCTTTACCTAAAAGAGTATTTTGGTCGTCAGATGCTTTCGGCTCTTTCGGCTCTTCACGAACTTTATGCTTCGGAAGAGTTTGATACCTTTACAGCAGAAGATGAGGACGAGGAAGAAGAGGATAATTTCTTCACAACAAAAGATTAAGGCGTATGGAGGAGAAGAAAAAAGTTGCCAAGGCTAAAAATACAAAAGTTAAGGAAACAAAAGCCATAAAAAAGACTGCTTCGGCAAAGAAAACGACTAAAAAGACTACGACGGCTAAGGTGCAGACTGCAACGAAAAAAACTAAAAAGTCTCTCACTGAAACTAAGGCGAAAGTTAATCCTATTAAACAAGAGCCATATTTTCCTGAAAGGATTGATAAAGAAGAACTTAAAAACTTGCCTCGTGCTGTCTGCACAGGCGAAGTTCGTCTTGTAGATAATAAAGTAAAACTGCGAAAAGCTCTGAAAGAACTAGAAGGCGTTGAAGTTGTGGGGATTGATACGGAGACTCGCCCCGCTTTTACTAAACGTCAGCAACATAGTGTTTGCCTTTTACAGATTGCGACAAGCGAAGTTACTTATCTTTTTCGCTTGAATAAACTTGGTTTTACCGAAGGCTTAATCAAATTACTTAGCAACCCTGATATAATAAAAGTTGGACTAAGTTTGCAAGATGATTGCCGAGCTTTGCGTAAGCTTGAGAAGTTTGAACCGAAGTCTTTCCTAGAACTGCAACGCTTTTGCCTTGGATATGGCATCAGAGACGCAAGTTTGCAAAAGATTTATGCCATTGTCTTCGGGCAATATATGAGCAAATCTCAACGAATGACTAATTGGGAAGCAACAGAACTAACACAGGCACAGCAAGAATATGCTGCTTTAGATGCGATTGCTTGTCTGCAGATTTATAATAAACTATTAACATTCCCCAATCCAAATCCTGCATTATTTGCATTGATATATGACTAACATTAAGATAACATTACATAAAGGAAAAGAAGCTTCCTTGGGGCGTTTGCACCCTTGGGTCTTCTCAGGTGCTATCGCTCGTATAGAGGGCGAAGTGCAAGAAGGCGACATCGTTCGTGTATTTAGTAGCCGTGGGCAGGAACTTGGTTTAGGGCATTATGCTAATGGTTCTATTGCTGTTCGCATTTTGTCTTTTGTTCTTGGCGAAGAGATTAACGAAGAATTCTGGCTTGAACGCTTAGCTTCGGCTCTAAGACTAAGGATTAGCTGTGGCTTGCTTGGTAGAGAGGATAAAGAAAATTTTAATAATGTCTATCGCTTAGTACACGGCGAGGGCGACGGACTTTCGGGCTTGATTATTGATATTTACGGACGAACTGCCGTAATGCAAGCACACTCTATGGGTATGCACTTGCAGAGAGAAGCGATTGCTCAGGCACTGATGAAGGTCTATGAGGAGTTTTGTGGAGCTGGAATCCTAGAAGCTGTTTATTATAAGAGCGAGGGCACGTTGCCAACGAAGGAACAGCGAGAGCTTTGTAGCAATGGTTTCCTTATTGGTCAGACAGAGCAAGAAGTTGTTTATGAGAATGGTGTGAAGTTTTTGCCTGATTGGTTGAGAGGGCAGAAGACAGGATTCTTTGTTGACCAAAGGGATAATAGAAGTCTTGTTGAGCATTATGCTAAAGGGCGTAAGGTGCTGAATGCTTTCTGCTACACAGGAGGTTTCTCTCTTTATGCTCTGCGTGGCGGAGCTGAAAGGGTTGATTCTTTGGATAGTTCTTCAAAGGCAATGTATTTAACAGAGGAACATATCCGCCTAAACTTTGGTGAAAACTGTGAGCGACACAGGAGCATCACGCAAGATGCTTTTAACTTCTTGGAGACAATGCCTGAGAATGAATATGATTTAATCATTCTTGACCCTCCTGCTTTTGCAAAGCATAGGAAGGTTCTGCGTAATGCCTTAATTGGTTATCGCAAAATCAATACGCAAGCCTTTGAAAAGATTGCTTCAGGGGGCATACTCTTCACTTTTAGTTGTTCGCAGGCAGTGAGCAAAGAAGACTTCCGCTTAGCTGTTTTCTCTGCTGCCGCTGCTTCGGGAAGACACGTACGTATCTTGCACCAGCTAACGCAACCTGCCGATCACCCTGTGAGCATTTATCACCCCGAGGGCGAATATCTTAAGGGCTTAGTTCTACAAGTTGATTAGGCGATGACACAGAGAGATATAAAAGCAATTGAAATCAAGGATTTTGATTACGACTTGCCAGACGAACGTATTGCGAAGTTTCCCCTCAAGGAACGTGATACTTCCAAGCTCTTAGTCTATAAACAAGGCGATATTCAGACGAAGCAATTTAAGGACTTAGGCAATTTTTTGCCTAATGAAGCTATCCTCGTGCGTAATAATTCAAGGGTTATCCACGCTCGTTTGCTCTTTCAGAAGCCAACAGGGGCGAAGGTTGAGATATTTTGCCTTGAACCTTTAGAACCCAATAGCTATGAACTTGCTCTTTCGGCTCGTGCGTCTTCTTCGTGGAACTGTATGCTTGGCAATGCTCGTCGTTGGCATTCGGAGCAAATCCTTGAGCGAACAATGGAGGGCAAAGAGGGAAAGGTTAAGCTTTCGGCTCAGAGATTAGGGGCAAATGAAGTGCGTTTCTTTTGGGATAATCCCGCTTATTCTTTTGGAGAATTGCTTGAACTAATGGGCATTCTACCTATCCCTCCTTATCTTAATCGTGATACAGAAGATAGCGATAAGACGACTTATCAGACGGTTTATGCTAAGCAAGAAGGCTCTGTGGCTGCTCCGACAGCGGGTTTACACTTCACGCCTAAGGTTTTTGAGAGCTTAGAGCAAAAAGGGATTAAGGCTCTTGACGTAACGCTTCACGTAGGAGCAGGAACGTTTAAGCCCGTTAAGAGCGAACAAATCGGCGAGCATAATATGCACCGAGAACTGATAGAACTTAAACGCTCCACAATTGAAGCAATCAAAAACGGCTTAGGCTCTATCGTCGCCGTAGGAACAACTTCTGTTCGTACGCTTGAGAGTCTTTATTGGCTTGGCGTAATGCTTGCAGAAAATAAACTGAAGAATGGCGAGATTGCAGTCGTCCCCCAATGGTTTGCTTACGAAAGCCAAACAGAACTAAGTGCAGACGAAAGCCTAGAACTCATCTTAGACTATATGAAGCGTGAGGGCTTGGAAGAGCTAATTTTCTCTACGGCTATAATGATTGTACCGTCTTATAAGTTCCGCATTGTTAAGGCAATGGTTACGAATTTTCATCAGCCACATAGTACTTTGCTCTTATTGATTTCAGCCTTTATCGGCGAAGCTTGGCACAAGGTCTATGATTATGCTTTAGCGAATGATTACCGTTTCCTAAGTTATGGCGATAGCTCGCTTTTGATGCCCTAGCTTAGCCAAGCAATAAGTTTTTGTAGACATAAAAATTATCATAATAGAATTGGGCATTTCCCTCTTCTATTATGATAATTTATTTTTTGAGCAAATAGTTTTTAAGCTAACTCTTTCTTATTTAATACAAGACGCTACCCTCAACGCTATTGCCAACGTAAGTACCTATCTCTTCGCCTGCAAGAACAGATAGCAAATTGCCCTTAGTGTCCATATCAAAGACAACAATCGGTAGGTCATTCTCCATACACATCGTCGTCGCTGTCAAATCCATAACCTTCAAGCCACGATTGTAAATCTCTTGATAAGAAATAGCTTTGAACTTCTTTGCCTCTGGGTCTTTCTCTGGGTCAGCTGTATAGATGCCGTCCACACGTGTGCCTTTGAGCATCACATCAGCTTCAAGTTCAATGCCACGTAGAGAAGAGCCTGTATCCGTTGTAAAAAACGGATTTCCCGTTCCCCCTGAAAGAATCACAACCTGCCCTGCTTCCATTTTCTCAATCGCCTTCCACTTATTGTAAAATTCGCCGATAGGCTCCATTCGGATTGCCGTCATTACTGAGTTCTTCACGCCAACGGCAGTCAAGGCAGACGAAAGAGCTAAGCTGTTAATCACCGTTGCAAGCATACCCATTTGGTCGCCTTTTACACGGTCAAAACCCTTAGTTGCTCCACTCAAACCACGGAAGATATTCCCTCCGCCAATCACAATTGCAATCTGAGTGCCGTCTTCTCTTGCCTTTTTAATGTCGGAAGCATAGTCTTCCAAACGCTTTGTATCAATGCCGTAATGCTGTTCGCCCATTAGGGATTCGCCACTCAATTTAAGTAGAACTCTCTTGTAACGCTTCATAATTTTATTTTCTTATTGATTTGTGTTTCACAAAAATACAATTTTCTCTTGAAACAATTCCCCCTAAATAGCTTTTCGTCAAGGCAAGTGAAGTAAAATTTAGCCTTGTCATTTTTTTCTTTAGCATTCAACCTAATTCAGATTAGCTATGATACTAATTTCTCTTACCTACGAGGGTAAATTTTGCTACCCATATAGCTAATTTCAGAAAAGGTTAACCTTTTCCAGAAAAAACCTCAACCTTTTTTAGAAAAAACCTTGACCTTTTTTGAAAAATACCTCGAGGTTTTTTATTTTTAGCCTTATAGGTAATAGAAATTACCCTTATGGGTAAGACAATTTTGCCTATAGGGTAATGAAACTTAGCATTATTGTTAGACAAAAAAAGAGCGTGCCATTAAGACACACTCTATAATAAAAGAGGAAAATCGTAAGACTTACAAGTCAAAACTTGTTTGACCTATTAGACTGCCATTTTCAAAGATTTGCAAGCGATAAGTCCCTTTCTCTAAGCTTTCTTCAATATTCCAAAATAATTCTAAGTCAGTTTCTTCGCCATTATACTCAATAGAACGCTGAATAGAATATGGAATTTGTTTCCCCTCAAAGAGGAAAGTACCTGCATTTGCCTTTTGAAGTAATTCGTCTCTAGGAGACATTATACGAACGTAGAAGTTCTTCATACCAACATTTGCCGTAATGTTCTTTGCCACACGAAAAGCAATCTTAATATGCCTCATTTTTGAGACGCGAGAAGTCTTACGCCCACGCTTATTGATTGGATAAACATCTAAGTCTATTATGTCAAGCTTTGAAGCAAGCGTTACGATGCTTTTGAGGTTTTCTTTCTCACTAACAAGTTCTTTGACCTCCTTAGTTGCTCGCTCGTACTTTTTCTTAACTGTTTGGTTCTCTGCAATAAGCCTTTGATTTGTCCTATGCAAAGAGTCAATCTGAACAACATAAGTCTTCAAAACCTTACGGAGCGTTGAAACCTCTCGGCTAAGCTTGGCAATATGTTTAGCACTTGCTCCTTTGACTTTATTTAGCTCATCCAAAAGGTTGTTTACCTTAGCTCGCTCTCTACTTAGCTGAGTTAAAAGCGAGTCGCCTGTCATTCCCGAAGGCATCTCACGACCATTGATTGTCAGCTTATTGTACTGACTTTCATATTCATCAGATAGATTGGCAAGCTCTTCCTGCATCGCTTCCTTTTGTAACTGTACAAGGACTTCTTTTTCTTTGGTTGCCTTGTCTTCTTGGTTCTTCAACACAAAAAAGAATGCACCACAAAGCAAAACAACGACACAACTCGCAAGGATAATTATTGATTTCTTAGTCATCGGATTACAGAGCTTGTTTAAGTCTAACTAATCGCTCAAGCATTGGCTCTAAGAGGTCTAACTGAAGCATATTAGCTCCGTCACTCTTAGCTATAGCAGGTTCGGGATGCGTCTCGATAAACAAGCCGTCAGCACCAACTGCAATCGCTGCCTTAGCAATCGTTTCAATAAGTTCGGGCTTGCCTCCCGTTACGCCTGACGACTGATTAGGACGTTGTAGAGAATGCGTAACGTCCATTACCGTTGGGAAGCCCGAAGCTTGCATCGCAGGGATATTCGTAAAGTCCACAACAAGGTCAGAGTAACCAAAGCTATTACCACGCTCGCAGAGGAAAACTTGATTATTCCCCGAATCAATCATTTTGCGAGCTGCGTGAGCCATTCCACTTGCCGAAAGGAATTGTCCCTTCTTAATGTTTACAATCTTACCTGTCTTGGCTGCTGCAATAATCAAATCCGTCTGACGGCACAAGAAAGCTGGAATTTGTAGCACATCAACATATTCTGCTGCCATTTGAGCTTCGTGCGTTTCGTGTATATCCGTAACGACAGGCACATCAAAAGTATTACGTACTTTTTGTAGCACTTTCAAAGCTTTCTCATCTCCAATGCCTGTGAAAGAATCTACACGAGAGCGATTCGCCTTTCTATACGAACCTTTGAAGATGTAAGGAATCCCTAAACGAGCAGTAATGTTTACAATCCTTTCTGCAATACGTAGAGCCAAATCTTCATCTTCAATGGCACAAGGTCCTGCCATTAGGAAGAAGTTTGGACTACTTATTAAGTCTTTATAATCAATCATTTTATTCTATTTTGTTTTTATAATCCTGATAAAGCTCATCAATCTGAGCCAATTGTTCTTCACGAGGAGCAAGTGCATCAATATAGTTAAGATGAAAGCCTCTTCGCTCCATTCCTCTAAACCAAGTCATCTGCCTTTTGGCAAACTGATGAATAGCAATCTCCAAATGCTCAAACATTTCCTTGTAAGAAAGCTCGCCAATCAAGTGCAAAGTTAAGAATTTATATTCCAAACCATAATATATCAAGTCTTCGGGTGTAATTCCCTCTTGATTAAGCAAAGACTGAACCTCCTCTAGCATTCCCTCCTCCAGACGTTGTTTTAGTCGTTTAGTAATACGCTCACGACGCTCTTCACGACTAAGGTTTAAGCAAATAATTAGACTATCAATAGCAGGATATTCAGTCTGTTGTTCTTTATTATTCTGAATAAAATCCGCGATTTCTATAGCTCTAATCGTACGTTGCTTGGAATCTAAGTCAGTTTTATTATGTAAAGCTCCGTAAGAAGCTAAAAGTTTTTTTAGTTCATCAAAACTAAGTTTAATTAGACGCTCTCTTAATTCTTTATTCTCAGGAACGTCGGGCAGTTGATAGCCTTTGAGAATGGACTCTACATACAAGCCACTCCCTCCACAAAGCACAGGACAATCAATATCACGGCTCAAAATATCGTTATAAGCCTTATGAAAATCCCTTTGATATTGATAGAGATTGTACTTACTCCCTGCAGGACAAATATCAATCAAGTGAAAGGGAATAGACTTCCCTTCCACTTGATACTCTGATAAGTCCTTACCTGTCCCTAAGTCCATTCCTTGATAAACTTGTCGTGAGTCAGCACTGATGACTTCACTATTCATCTGAGAGGCTAAGGCAACAGCTAGACTTGTTTTGCCCGACGCAGTAGGGCCAATTATACTAATCATCCTCTATCTTTTAGGATAACATCGTGAGCACCTCCTTCTACGATTGAGGTACTTGAGACAAGTGTGATTTTTGCTTTCTCTTGCATTTCCTCAAGAGTGATAGCACCACAGCTACACATCGTAGCCTTCATCTTACCAAGCGTAATGGCTAAGTTATCGCTCATCTTACCTGCATAAGGCACGTAGCTATCAACTCCTTCTTCAAACTTAAGATTTTCACTACCTCCGCTATCATAACGTTGCCAGTTTTGAGCTCTATTTGAACCCTCGCCCCAATACTCTTTTACAATGTTATTACCGATTTTCATCTTACGTGTTGGCGACTCATCAAAACGAGCAAAGTAACGTCCCATCATCAAGAAGTCCGCCCCCATTGCAAGAGCAAGCGTCATATGATAGTCGTGTACCAAACCGCCATCGCTACAGATTGGTACATAAACGCCTGTTTCCTTAAAGAAATCATCACGAGCCTTAGCAACCTCCATAATAGAAGTAGCCTGCCCACGACCGATACCTTTCTGCTCACGTGTGATACAGATAGAGCCTCCTCCGATACCAACCTTCACGAAGTCAGCACCTGCTTCAGCCAAGTAGCGGAAACCTTCTGTATCAACGACATTACCAGCTCCAACCATTACGCTATCGCCGTACTGCTCTCTAATCCAAGTAATCGTATCGTATTGCCATTCGCTGTAACCGTCTGAAGAGTCGATACAAAGCACATCAACACCCGCCTCTATCAAAGCAGGCACACGCTCTCTATAATCTCTCGTATTGATGCCCGCTCCTACTAAAAGCGTTTTGCTCTCTGCATCTGATAGTTCTAAAGGATTTTCTTTCCTCTCGTCGTAGTCCTTACGAAAAACAAAAGCAACAAGTTTTCCTTCATTGTCAATGATAGGCAAATTATTAAGCTTATGTTCCCAAATTATGTTATTGGCTTCTTTGAGCGTAGTCGTTCCTGCCTCTCCGACAACTAATTTCTCAAAAGGCGTCATAAACTCACTAACAACCTTAGACTCTCCGTCTTTAGTTAAACTATAATCTCGGCTCGTGATGATACCAAGCAACTTACCATTAGGCGAACCGTCATCAGTAACGCCAATTGTAGAGTGTCCTGTAGCTTTCTTCACACGTAAGACATCAGCCAAAGTATCCGTTGGGCGAACGTTAGAATCACTCGTTACAAAACCTGCCTTGAATTTCTTCACACGACGCACCATTTCGGCTTGACTGTCTATTGGTTGAGAACCAAAAATAAAAGAAATCCCTCCGTTACGAGCCAATTCAATCGCAAGCGTATCGTTAGACACAGACTGCATAATTGCTGAAACAAAGGGAATATTGAGTTTAATGCGAGGGCTTTCGCCTTTCTTAAATTTAACTAGTGGAGTTTCTAGCTTTACATTATCAGGCGTACAAGCACGTGTTGTCAATCCAGGGATAAGTAAATACTCGCCGAAAGTTCGAGAAACTTCATTTACATAAACAGCCATAATTCTTAATACTTAACTAAAATTTATACGATATTGAAATTTCCAGCCAAAGATACAAATAAATACGCATACAGCAAAAGCTAAGAGCCGTCCAATAGTTCCGATTTGTTGCATTTGACTTAGTTTGGAAAATGTGTAGGAACACTCAAAAAAGTTTCTGGGAAAACTTTTTGAAATTACACGGAAAACTTTGAAAAGTCTTCGGGGAAACTTTTTTAACAAAATCAAGTCTTTGTATAAGACTGATTATTAAGGGTTTAATAAAACACTCTGCGAGTGTTCCGATTTGTGGTATTTAATCTTACAAACCAATGATAATGCCGACATAAGGCATAAAAGGATTGGCAAGAATAGAACTTCCTTCTTTGTAAAGGACATTGTAACTAGCACCAATCTCAAGGAAAGTATTTCCCCCAAGGTGCTGAAGATAACCTGCTCCTAAGTTCAAAGCTCCTTCTTCGGCGTTCAATTTATCCCCAGAGGACTTAATCTTTTGCTGAATGAAATAATGCCTATAGTTTACAGAAGTATAAAAAGAATGTCCAATGTAATACTTAAAGAAAGGTCCAAGTCCCCAAATAGAAAAATTGCTATGTTTATTTTGTTGATAAGACATAGTTCCACTCAGACCTCCTACAAGATTGGGTAAGAGCTTATAACCAATCGTTGGCGTAGCAGAGATAGAGAAACCAGCACTACCTAGAAATCCTGCACCTGCTGTCCCTCCAAAAATCCACTTAGAACTTGGATTAAAACTTGTGTTTGAAACACTAATCTGCGCTTTTGCTCCCATAGAGGAAAGCAATATCATAAGGGTTAAAATATACTTTTTCATAGCGTAAAGGTAGTGATAATCTTTAACTTACAAAAAAATAGAGGGAATTGCATTACACAATCCCCTCTATTCTGTTTGTTTAATTGCGAAACTTTAGCCTTGCTGACGGATACGGTCATCAAAAGCAGTTAGAGCTGCCTTTGCTCCTTCGCCCATAGCAATCACGATTTGCTTGTAAGGCACTGTAGAGCAGTCGCCTGATGCGTAGATACCTTCCACTGATGTACGGCAACGCTCATCAACTACGATTTCTCCGATTCGGTTACGCTCAACAAGTCCGTCTACGAAGTTTGTGTTGGCAGCGAGACCAATCTGAACAAATATACCGTCTAGTTTGATTTCAAAAGGCTCATCACCATTGCGAGGAGCAACGATTATGCCCTTAACCTTAGCTCCGTCACCCAAAACTTCTTGCGTTGCAACGCTCTTATGTACTTCTACGTTTGGCAGAGAATTAAGCTTATCTTGAAGAACGATGTCTGCCTTAAGCGTATCAGCGAACTCAAGGACGGTTACCTTTCTACAGATACCTGCAAGGTCAATAGCCGCTTCAATACCAGAGTTTCCTCCGCCAATTACGGCAATATCCTTGTCTTTGAAGAAAGGTCCATCACAATGCGGGCAGAAAGCTACGCCTCGTCCGATGTATTCTTCTTCGCCTTTGACACTAAGCTTACGCCAAGAAGCTCCTGTAGCGATGATAACTTGTGGAGCTACAAATTCTTCTAGCATAGATGTGTGTACGGCTTTCGTCTTGTCTTCTAGCACCTCAATACGCTCTACTTTACGTTGCTCGTAAATATCAATAGCGTATTCCTCTGCGTGAACTTTAAGGTCGCCTGCTAGCTTTGTGCCTGTAGTCTGTGCAACTGAGGGGATATTCTCAATAGCTGTCGTCTCATTAACCTGTCCGCCAATGCGGTCTGCAAGTAAAGCAACCTTCAAGCCCTTACGAGCAGAATAGATAGCAGACGTTACACCTGAAGGCCCTCCGCCTACAACAACAAGGTCATACTCCTTGCGGAGAGCCTTTAGATTGCTCGTGTCTTTGCCTAATTTGCCTTCAAGTTTATCCAGCAATTCTCCAAGATTACTCTTACCAACGTGCAGAATTTCGCCCGCAATATAGACAGCAGGTACAGAGGCAATGTTAAGCTCGTTTACTTCCTCTTGATAAATAGCCCCGTCTACCATTTCATGCTTAATCTTTCCGTCAGAAAGAAGAGCTACAAGGTTTAGACTTTGGACTACATCAGGACAATTTGTACAGCTTAGCGATACATAAGTTGTAAGCAGAGCTTCTCCCTTTAGACTCTTAATGCGATTAACAACAGCTTCATCAGGGTAGTTCTTACCCTTGCCGTCTGCGTTATAGATTGCTAAGATTAAGCTAGTGAACTCGTGTCCTGAAGGAATGCCACGGAAGACAATACCTGTCGCTACATCATCACGAAGCACTTCAAGACGAAGACGGCTATCTTCAGTGAAATCTAACTTAAGCTTATCGCTTGTAGAGCAAAAGTCCTCTATCATCTCTAACAAATCTTGCCCTCTGTCAGAAGACTTGTCTGCGTAAACCTTTAGTGTATAGCTATGCTCAAGAGCCGAGAAGATAGACTTCAACTGCTCAAGCATTGATTGTTCTAATCTCATATATTTATGGTGTATTTCTTTATTTACAAAAAAATAGGCAGAAAGTCGTAGAACTTACTGCCTATTCGTTAGAAAAATCCTACTGAAAGTAAGGCGATTAAATCTTACCTACTAGGTCAATGCTTGGCTTAAGCGTTTCAGCACCTTCTTTCCACTTAGCAGGACAAACTTGACCTGGGTGTTCGTGAACGAACTTAGCTGCCTTAATCTTACGAAGCAATTCTTGTGCATCACGACCGATACCTAAATCGTGGATTTCTGCAATCTTCACTTCTCCTTCTGGGTTGAATAGGAAAGTTCCACGTAGAGCTTTACCTTCTTCTTCAATAAGCACATTCATTGCACGAGCTAGGTCGAAGCGAATGTCTGCAAGCATAGTATATTCAATCTTGTTGATTGTTTCTGTAGCGTCAGCCCAAGCTTTGTGTACGAACTCAGAGTCTGTACTTACAGAGTAAATATCTACACCTAGCTTTTGGAACTCTTCGTAGTTGTCTGCAAGGTCAGAAAGCTCTGTTGGGCAAACAAAAGTAAAGTCAGCAGGGTAGAAGAAGAACACTGACCATTTACCTTTTAGGTCTTCGTTGCTAACTTCGATAAATCCTTCGTTCTTACGATAAGCTGGAACCTTAAATTCCGGCATTTTACTGTTAATGATACTCATTTCTTTTTTATTTTAATGTTTCTATTACTTAATGATTACAAGTGCAAAAGTACAGGCTCTTAATTAGACTAACAACAGCAAAAAACTATTTCCTTATAGTTTTTCCCTATCAATGGGCATAGTTTTATTACTTTTCTCTTTTGCTTAATCCTTATCGTTCTCGTTATCAAGCGTTAGCATATCGCTATATTCTTCCCAATCGGGGTCTTCTTCACATTCTATTTCAAGCGGAAGAAGTTCGTATTTAGCTAGGCATTCGTTAAGTCTTTCGCCAAAAGAAGGTAAATGTCTTGTATAGAAAACCCAATACTTCGCCCCTGCACCTGTGTAATTACCAGTGAGAATAGCAAG
>PDWI01010235.1_pt1 | contig 19813 bp, 13 predicted proteins | sample 1430891 | NCBI WGS metagenome assembly PDWI01 (sample SAMN01162508, study PRJNA174530) | Oral metagenome, whole genome shotgun sequencing project. | biome: Marine environment; feature: Marine mammal; material: Swab sample of the gingival sulcus; isolation source: swab sample of gingival sulcus...
TTGATGGCTTTAAGTACAGGCTTGTGGAAGTCTTGTATGCCAAGGCTTATGCGGTTAAAGCCCATAGTTTTGAGCTGGTCAATATGCTGTAGCTCTAAATAGGCAGGGCTACATTCTATTGCAATCTCAGCCTTTTCATCAAAGTTAAAGTTTGCCCTTAGTGTGGACATAATACGAGCAATATGCTCATAGTTAATTGAGTTTGGCGTGCCACCGCCCCAGCTAACTTGACTGACACGTCTCTCCTTGCTTATATATGGAGCAAGCATCTTAATCTCTTGCACAAGGCAGTCTACATACTCTGCAATCTCTCGCTCACGAGGGTATAGAACCGTGTTACAGCCACAGAAGTGGCAACGTTGCAGGCAGAAAGGAATATGTATGTAGAGTGATATGTTTTGAGGCTTTGCATCGTTGGAAGCTTCTACAAGGCGTAGATAATCCTCCCTGCTGAAATCAGAGTGAAAGCTTGTTGCAGGGGGGTAACTGGTATAACGTGGTACGGCTTTGTCGTACTTATATAATAATTCTTTTGATAATCGCATTTATCTTACAAATTCAATTTGCCTTAAGTAGACCTCCCTGCAAAAGTACATATAATAAGACAGCCCAGCAAAGCTCCTACCATAGAGACTTCCCTCTACAAATCTAAGAAAAAAAATCCCAACCAACACAATGCGAAAAACAGGACAATAAAACGACAACAATTCCCTGAATACAAGCGAATTAAAACAAAAACATGTTAGTCAAAAAAATAACATATATTAAATTTCAAAATGATATATATTACTTTTTCAAATAACATATATAACTTTTTTGAATGATATACGTTATTTTTTTAACGAATTTTGAACTGTTTGTTCTTTGACCTTGACCTCAAGTAGCTAACAGGCAAGAAAATACGTTGATATTGTTAGTATATGATACTTTTTTTGTTTCTTTGTACATTGATTGACAAGAATAGATCAAGTGAATTTAGTCATAGACAAAGGAAATACGATCTGTAAAGTTGCCATCTATCGTGGCAATGAACAACAGGTCTTAGTGGAAGAGCGAAAGCTTGACCTAAGTATCGTTGAGCATCTGTTAGAGGAATACCCAGAGGTAGATGCTGCTATATATAGTAGTGTCTCGCAGCGAGATGACGAGCTATTGGATTATCTCAAGAGGAGACTGTCAAAGGTCTTGGAGCTAAGCCCAAAGACAGCTGTTCCCTTGCAGATTGGCTATGAGCGAGAGAAACTTGGGGGCGACCGTCTTGCTGCCATCGTTGCTGCTATTGATTATGCAGGTCAGGAGGCTGAGATTCTCGTAGTAGATATAGGTACAGCCATCACGATAGAACGAATTAGTCAGGGGCTTTTCCTTGGAGGAAACATATCCCCCGGAGTTACGACACGCCTGAAAGCCCTAAACAGCTATACGGCACGCCTACCTCTCATCAAACTCGTTCAAGATGCCGAGGGCTTTGGCAAAGAGACCTATTCTGCAATAGAAAAGGGCGTTTTGCGTAGTGTGGTATACGAAATCGAGGGCTACATACGTTCTATAAAGGAAGAAGATGCTCGTGCAAAGGTTTACTTAACAGGAGGCTATTCTCCCTTGTTATCTTCCTTTATCAAGGAGGACATAGAACTAAAGGCAGACATGGTGCTGTACGGATTAAATAAAATATTGATATACAATAATGTTAAATAATAGATTTATAAGCAAACTTACTGTAGCATTGAGCTTAATCTTGGGATTAGGGCTAATGCAGAGCCTCTCTGCTCAGAACAACAGTAACCGCTCTCCATATAGTCGCTTTGGCTATGGGACACTTCGTAAGTCTCTTACAGCTGGCACAAAGGCAATGGGAGGAGCAAGCACAGCTATTCGAGACCATTATATTACAAACCCAGCCAACCCAGCCTCTTATTCTGCTGTAGACTCCATGACTTTTATCATGGACTTTGGTGTCTCAGGGCAATTTTCACTTTTTACTGAGGCAGGAAAGACTGATGGGCGTTTCTTAGCAAACATCGATTATGTTACCATCCTCTTCCCTCTTGGCAAAAAGATGGGTATGAGTGTCGGTATCATGCCATGGGCTACAACAGGCTATCGCTTTGGCTCACAGGTAAGCATGACAGGAGATAAGAAACAAGGAGATTCGGACTTCGAGGATCAGTATCTACGAGCTTATAGCGGTAGGGGGAGCTACCAAAAGCTTTATTTAGGAATCTCTTCCGCTCACGTAAAGGGCTTATCTATTGGTCTTAATGGCTCTTTCCTCTTTGGTAAGACGACACTTGAACGAAACGTAAGCTATGCCAATAGCACTGCCATACAGTTAGAGAGTAGCGAAAGCTTAAGCCTAAGAGGAGGTAGCCTTGATATAGGCTTGCAGTATGAACTGGCTCTTGATAGTTTGAAGCAAAAGACTTTGGTCTTTGGAGCAACCTTTACGCCAGAGGTAAAGTTTTTTCCGACACATCAGCGTATTGACTTCTCTAAGGAAGGGGAAATTAAGACAGATCTAAAAGACCATTACAACTTACCCCTTAGCAGTAGTATTGGCTTAAGCTATCAAGATAAGGATAAGTTTACAGTGGCAACTGACCTAAGCTTTACAAAGTGGAAGGGAACGAGGTTTGACAATCTAAGAGCAGAATTTGACAATCGCTTTGAGTGGGCATTAGGACTTTCATGGATCCCTGATAGTCGTCGAGGATTCTTCAAACGTTCTCGTTATTCTCTTGGGCTAAATCTAGCAAACTCTTATCTTAAGTATCCAACGAAGGGCGTGAATGGAAAGACCAGTTTCGAAGGCTATTATGAGTTAGGTGCTAATATTGATACTGCTATGCCAATGATTGATCATCGCTCTACGATAAACTTAGGCTTCGAGTACAAATATCTACGTCCTAAGAGTAGTCTCATGCTTAGTGAACATTACTTTGGCATCAATCTTGGGATTACCTTTAATGAAAGCTGGTTTAGAAAAGCTCGTGTAAACTAAGCGATAAAGAACAGAATAAAAACATTAAAATATAAGGATAAAGAAATGAATATGAAGAAAGCACTTTTATCACTATTTATTGCCTTTGCAGCAAGCTCTGCAATGGCTCAGACAGGTGTCGCTTCAGGCACTGCATATGGACATGGAGCGGACAGCATTCGCTGTGCAGAAAAGCTAAGTCTCTTTAGTAGCTTTACAGAAACTGCCGTAAAGCACGATAAAGAAGGTAATGTTCAGAAGGCTAAAGAAGACTTCAAATCAGCTTATGACAACTGGAAGGTAGCTATCTCAGAATGCCCTGCTTCAAGCAAAAACATCTATATCCATGGTGCTAAGATTATGGCTTATAGGATTAAAACAGAAACAGATCCTACCAAGAAGAAGACTAATCTTGACGAACTGATGAATATGTACGACTTGCGTGCTAAGTACTTTGGAGATAGCAAGCGTTATGGTCGTGATTATATTATGTCAATGAAGCTTACAGACTATTTCCAATATGCAGGTCAGTACCTTAGCTATCAGCAGGCTTACGACTGGGCAAAGCCTGTAGTAGAAGTGTCAGGTAAGACTACAGACCCAAGCTTGCTCTATTACTTCGTACTCTCATCATTCAACATTGCCAAGAAAGACGTAAGCAAGCAAGAGGCTTATATACAAGACTACTTAGCTGCAGCAGATGTTCTTGATCAACAAATGGAGGCTGCTCAAGGGCAGGAAGATATGCTTAAGTATTTGGAGGGTTCAAAGGCCAACTTAGATGCTCAGTTTGCTGCGAGTGGATTAGCTGGTTGCGACATGCTTCAGAAGATTTATACAATAGATAAGATTGAGAAGAGCAAGGAAAACAAGCGTTTCCTAAGTCAAGTTTGCGTCCTCTTCGAAAGAGCAGACTGCAAAACACCAGTTTACTTTAAGGCAGCTCGCTATCTCTTCGATATTGAACCTTCAGCAAATGCTGCTATGGGACTTGCAAGTCAGTCATTCAACAATCATAAGTATGCGGAAGCAAAGGAATATCTTGTTAAGGCTATCGAACTAACAGACAAGGTTAAAGAAAAGGTTGCATGCTACGAGTTCTTAGCATCTATATCTTCTAAGCAAGGTCTTGCCTCTGCAGCTCGTTCATACTCTAACAAAGCCCTTGAGCTTGATCCAAAGAGTGGACGTAGCCTTATCACCCTTGCAACACTTATTGCAGGACAGGCATCTAACATCTTCCCAAGTGATAAGGTAAAGCAAAAAGCGGTTTACTACCTTGTAATCGACAAACTTCATCATGCAGCAGCTGTAGACCCTTCTGTTCGCTCACAGGCTAATAGCCTTATTGCTCAGTACAAGAAGTATCTACCATCTGCATCAGATGTCTTCATGCACCCAGACCTTGACAAGGGAGCAAGCTTTACTGTCCCTGGTTATGGTACAACAACAATTAAATAGAGCTTTTTTATTATTAAAATATTGTTAGAAAAGCTCTACAGCAAGGTTTCCCTCTGGGAGCTTTGACTGTAGAGCTTTACTTTTTAGTATTAGACTATGTTTTGGAATAGACTCTCTTGGGGACAAAAGAAAACAATAAGGCGACTGACCTTATTGCTCATGTTTCTTGTCTTGTCTATCCTACTATTACTAAAGAGCTGTAGCAAGCAAAAGACAGACTTAGAGGATCTAAAACTTAAGATTGACTCCTCATATACGATACGTACCTTAGAGGTTGATATGCTCATCTCGGACTCTGGCATCGTTCGTTATAGGTTAATAAGTCCCGAATGGCTCGTCTACGACCACAGCGAACGCCATCAGTGGCTATTCCCTAAGGGTATTCGCCTTGAGACTTATGACAGCCTAAACAATGGGCAAACACTTATCGTCGCAGACTCTGCCGTACAGCATCTTAATACAGAGACATGGGAGTTAATGGGTAATGTTCGAGCAACAGGTTTAGATGGAGAACTACTTTGTTCGCCTCATCTCTTTTGGGAGCGACAGGCTAAGAACCTTTATTCGCCTGATACGGTTTATCTTTTAGATAACGGCGATGTGTCGAGGGGCGATAGTCTAAGGGCAAAAGACGACCTCAGCCAGTATTATGTTTATAATAACTCTGCTGATGTAACCGTTGAGGAAGATAAGCAAACAGAGACTTCATATACCAACATCAGGCAGACAGACAGCCTAAGAGCAAAAGATAGTCTTAGGACTGAAACAGATCGCTTAAGCAAACAAATAGACGCAAAATAAAAGCATGACTTACCTCTATATATTTATTGCTTTAATCTTTTCAGCTCTATTCTCTGGGACAGAGATTGCTTTCCTTTCTTCGGATAAGCTACGTTTAGAGATTGACAAGAGTAAGGGCGGTATTCGTGCCAGAATCTTAGGAGTCTTTTACAAAAGCCCTGACCGTTTCATCACGACTATGCTTTTGGGTAATAATGTTGCCCTTGTTATCTATGGTCTTCTTATTGCAGAGCTACTTAATCCTTACCTCAAGCATTTGGGTAACGATGTATTGGTTCTCTTCTTGCAGTCCGTGATAGGTACTATATTTATTCTCTTCATGGGAGAGTTTATCCCCAAAACAATCTTCAAGAGTAATTCGAATGATGCCTTAGATCTGCTAAGCCTACCTCTATTACTTATCTATGTCTTGCTTTATCCCTTCGTCTATATCATCAGCTTGATGACGAAGTTTATCCTCTTACTTTTTGGGCAGAAGGACGTTGCTCCTATTACGCCACGCCTTTCAACGCTGGACTTAGAGCATTATCTTGAGGCTAACCAGTCTGAAACGTCAGACAAAGAGCTTGAGACTGAAGTTAAGATTATCCAAAAGGCAATAAGCTTTCCATCACTTCAGGTTCGAGACTGCCTAATCCCTCGTAACGAAATAGTAGCAGTAGAATATAATACGGAGAAAGATAAGCTGGAGGCTCTATTCGTTGAAACAGGCTTTTCAAAAATCATCGTCTATCGTAATAATATAGATGATGTGCTGGGCTATATACATTCGAGTGAGATGTTTAAGGGGGATAGCTGGCAGAAGCGTATTGTCCCTGCTATATTTGTACCGGGGAGTATGTTTGCCAGTAAGCTCATGACGACGCTTATGCAAAAGAAGAAAAGTATTGCCGTCGTCATTGACGAGCTTGGCGGAACAGCTGGACTGGCAACACTTGAGGACATCGTCGAAGAAATATTTGGTAATATTGAGGACGAACACGATAAGCAGGAACTAACAAAGGAGAAAGTTGATGAGGAGACTTATCTATTTAGTGGTCGCTTAGAGATTGATGATGTGAATGAAGAGTTTAACCTAAACCTTCCAGAGGACGAAGACTTTATGACCATCGCAGGTTATATCCTAAATAGCCATCAAAGTATTCCAGAGCAAGGAGAGAAAATCTGCATTGATAACTTTGAATTTGAAATCATCTCTTCTACTGCTACTAAGATTGTTCTCGTCAAGCTCCGTATTCTCTCAAAGGACTAAGCAAACTTATACAAAAGATATAGGGCTATAAAAAAACTATTTATGAACAAAGAATTTGATTACTTCAAGCGTTTTTGTCTATTGCTCTTAGCCGTAGCCCTAAGCCTCTTGGTCATAAACTATCTGATACCAGAAGATAAAGAGTTTACGTCGGTAGACATGCTTGCTGATGTGCGTCAAGAGTCTACAGATGATAGCCTTGACCCTTATCTTGAGCAGACGAATAAGGAAGGAGACAAGGACGACAACCATAAAACAGAAGTAAAGCAGAATCTATCCTCTATCGAAAAGCGTCATCAATTTATTCAAGAGAGAATGGATAAGAAAGGCTTTAATAAAGAAAACTTCCTTGCTATTGAAGACTATAGTGAGAATTTAGATGGCTTAAAGCATTTCTTTACTCAGCTAAAAAAAGCTAAAGCCTTGGGGCGTCCTGTGCGTATTGCTTTTTTAGGAGACTCTTTCATTGGTAGCGACATATTAGTCCGAAATCTAAGAGAGGCTTTGCAAAAAGACTTTCAGGGCATAGGCGTTGGTTATATCGGCATCTCAGCCAAAAGCCCAGGTTATCGAAGATCAATCAAGCACAATCCCCACGGCTGGACGGAGAAGAATGCTGTACATAACATGAATGAAGCCTATACGATTGCTGGACAATATCATATAGCTTCTAATGGAGCAAATACAAGTTATCGTATGCCTGATGCTAAGGATTGCTTCGAGCAGGCAACTCTCTATTACACTTCTATGGGAACAGCTTCGATTCAGCTAAACATTGACGGCAATCAAGAGAAGAAAGCTTTGCCGAATACAGAAGGTAAGCTAAAGGCTCTACAACTCTATAAAGGAAGTGCAAAGAAAGGCTTAAAACTTAAGCTCATTTCTGGAGCAGATATTCTTAAAGTGTATGGTATCTCCTTGGACGGTAACAAAGGTATTAGCGTAGACAATTATAGCCTTGAGGGAGCATCAGGTCTTCAACTTGGAGCAGTCAAAGATGATCTTAGTCGAACTTACGCCAAAGCTCGACCTTATGACTTAATCGTCTTGGAATATGGTCTCAATGTCGTTGGCAATGGCAAAAGAAAAAACTACCATTCTGTCATCAAAGGTTTTTCAAGAGTTGTTGATAAACTTAAAAGTTATTATCCTAAAACAGATATTCTAATCCTTGGGGTTTCAGAGCTTGGTAAACCAAATGGGAGAAAGAATAAAGGCTCTCATATACTTCATGCCGAGCAACGTCAGTTTGCCAAAGATAAAGGTCTTGCTTTCTGGTCAATACAGGAAGCCTTAAATCAAGAAGGAGGCATTGCTAACTTGAAAAAAAGAGGCATAATAGGAACTGACTACACCCATCTTAGCCATGAGGGGGGAGCAATATTTGCAAAGCGTCTGTACGATGCCCTAATGATAGAAAAAGATTATTATGATAAATAAGATATACAAGCAGATTATATTGCTAATAATACTCTTTGGCTTTAGCCTTAGCCAAAGCTTAGCTCAAGACTTAGACTTTATACCTAAGAAAGGTTTTTCTGACATTCTGCAAAAGATTGCCTTTAGTAAGAGCGAAGGCAAGGCAGTTCGCATTCTACACCTCGGTGATAGCCATATTAAGAAAGGTCATTGTACAGACCCTATTCGCAACGAACTACAAAATAAGTATGGCATACTTATCAACGTTCAGCCGATGGGTATCAACGGAGCTACTTATGTTACTTTTAGTACAAGCGAGCATATTCAGAAGATAGTAGACTTTGAGCCAGATCTTTTAATTATTTCACTGGGAACTAATGACTGCTATTCAGAGAAGTTTTCTGCCGATAAGCTAAGATTTAATATGAAGGTCTTCTTTTCTATGCTTGAGGAGAAACTACCGAACCTTCCGATTATCTTAACAACTCCACCAGCCTCTTATTTCAGGCATAAGACAAGACTCCGTCGTCGTCGCTATAAGACTTGGTATAGCTTCAACAGACAGAGCCTCAAGGCAAGTAATACGATTCGTTATATGGCACATAATGAGCAGTTTGCTCTTATTGACATCAACAAAAGATTTGGCTCAATGAAGCAGACAGACAAATGGCTCAATCAAGGGCTTATGAATAAGGATCACGTACATTATTCGGTAGAAGTTTATAATCTCTTTGGGCAGAGTATTGCAGATGTCCTTATTTCTTGGGTAGATCAGTGCTGTAAGGATATAAAATAAGTTTGACGTATCATGTTTGCCTCTATATCTTGGGACAAAGTCCTTGAGCAACTAAGTTATCATAGTGAGAATCCAATCATCTTTACGAGTGGGCTTTTCTTCTTTCTTCTTCTTCTCTTTTTGCCAATCTATGGCACGCTGAGGAATAAGCTTAAGTTAAGGATTCTCTATGTCCTTGCCTTTTCGCTCTTTTTCTATTACAAGAGTAGTGGACTACATGTCATACTCCTGTGCCTTGCTGCCTTGAGCGATTTCTTTATTGCCAGTGCGATGTACAAAAGTCCTGACGAGGTCTTCCGCAAGCGAATGGTCATGCTAAGTGTTATTATCAACCTTGCGGTACTATCTTTCTTTAAGTACTTTAATTTCTTGGGCGACACTTTCATCATGATCTTACAAGACCTCGGCATCATGAGTGGAGAAAGTGCTTGGTCTCCATGGAACATTATCCTGCCTGTTGGTATATCATTCTATACCTTCCAGACGATGAGCTACGTCATTGATGTGTATAGGCGGGAAGTTACTCCATTGAAGTCTTATCTCGACTACCTCTTCTATGTAAGTTTCTTCCCCCAGTTAGTGGCAGGACCTATCGTGAGGGCTAAGGACTTTATTCCTCAAATATATAAAAAGCCTCTACTGACGAAGGTGCTTTATTCCGAAGCATTAGCACTAATCATGAGTGGTATTTTCAAGAAAGCGATTATCTCTGATTATATAAGTGCAAACTTCGTTGATGGAGTCTTCAATAACCCTGCTTTATATGATGGCTTGCGAAACTTAATGGCAGCCTATGGCTATACGCTTCAGATATATTGTGATTTCTCTGGTTATTCGGATATGGCAATAGGTATTGCTCTGCTTATGGGCTTTCGCTTCAACATAAACTTTGACTCTCCCTTTCAATCAACTAATATTACGGAGTTTTGGAGACGCTGGCATATATCCCTCTCTACTTGGCTGAAGGACTATCTTTACATACCTCTTGGGGGAAACAGAAAGGGACGTATACGCACTTATGCCAATCTTTTCATCACGATGCTATTGGGAGGTCTATGGCATGGAGCTGCTTTACGTTTTATTCTTTGGGGAGCTATGCATGGAGCAGCCTTGGCAGTACATAAAGCCTATAGAAACCTTATGCTAAGGTTGGGAATAATTAAGGAGGGCGTTCAAGCGGCTAACTGGAAGCGTTACTTAGCTCGTCTTATAACCTTTCACTTTGTTGTCTTCACCTTTATCTTCTTCCGTGCCACGAACATGGACACCGTAAGACAGATGCTTGAGCAGATTACACAACACTTTGACCCAACAGCAATATTACAGTTTATTGACGGCTATCGTCTTGTCTTCTTCCTTATGGTGCTGGGTTATGTCCTACATTTCCTTGGCAAGAAGTCTGAGTTGGCTTTCCGCAACTACATAGAGGACTCTCCGTTCTTTATGCAGGTGATTATGCTGACAGCCCTCATTGTTTTAGTCATACAGATGCGTTCAGCTGATGCTCAACCCTTTATCTACTTCCAGTTTTAATATTACTTTAGAGCAAATGAATAAGCTTGGGCAAGCGTCCAAGCCTTTCTTTTTTGTACTTGACTATGAAGGAAAGGAGGGCTTATGTATTGCTCTTGAGGACTTAGATGAGGCAAGTGGGCTAATATTTTCATCTGATCTTTATTCTTTCCCAAAGCAGCAGCCTAAAGCGAGTGAAGTAAAACCTTCAATCCTGTCAATAGATGCTGAAGGTTTTTCCGTCTATAAACAACGTTTCGACCATGTGCAGTCTGCTATTCATAATGGGGATAGCTTCTTACTTAACCTAAGCATTAAGACAGCGGTTAGCCTTTCTACAAGTCTTGCTGATGTTTATCCACATTGCATAGCTCCGTACAAACTTTACTTGCCTCATCGTTTTCTTTCTTTCTCGCCAGAGTGCTTTATTCAGATAGAGGATAAGGAACTAAGAACTTACCCAATGAAGGGGACAATCTCAGCAGAAGAGCCTTTGGCAAAGGAGCGTTTGCTCTCCGATTATAAAGAGGGCTGTGAGCATGCAACTATAGTTGATCTGATGCGTAATGACTTGAACAGAGTGGCAACTAAGGTTGAGGTAAGGCGGTTTAAGTTTCTCTCCTTGATACATACACTCAAAGGCGATATTTATCAGATGTCAAGTGAAGTGGTTGGGCAGCTTGAGGAGGATTGGCAAGCTAATATTGGTAATATCTTTCGCCACTTGCTACCAGCAGGCTCAATATCTGGTGCTCCAAAGCTCAAAACTTGTGAGCATATATCAGTGGCAGAGGGAGAGGACAGAGGATTCTATACTGGGCTTTGGGGCGTATTTGATGGAAGGAAGTTGGATTCCTCCGTACTTATTCGCTTCATTGAGGAGGATAAGGCAGGCAAGTTATACTATCGCTCTGGAGGAGGCATTACAATCAACAGCAATGCCAAGGACGAATACAAGGAATGCCTCCAAAAAATCTATCTACCAGTCAAATAAAAAATAGAGGGTGTGTCAAAACGGCACGCCCTCTTTCGTTTTCCTAAGATTAGACTTCATTAATTATTTTAGTTTACTTGTAATAAGTGATGTATGTGGATTGGAATTTAGTGATTTTACAACAAAAATAGAGGGTATGACAGTTTTGACACACCCTCATTTTTTATTCTATTTCTCTAATTTCTTTTTAAGGGATTGTTTTGCGTTTAGGGACGAGATTATAGACTTACCCGTTTGTACTTCAATTTCACGTCTTGTATTGCCGACAATCTTACCTCCTTGCTCGGCAACCTCTAAGTTTTCCTGAAAACTATTTGGTTCTCGCTCACGGCTAATCTCCGTTGTTGTCGCCTCTGCAAGCATATTCAGGACAAGCTCCATATTCGTCATATTATCACGAAGCGACTCTGTTTTCAAACCTTTATGCCTCTTATATTCCCTGACAGAGTAGCCACTCCACGACTTTGTTATTTGGTCAGTTAGAATGGCATACTCAATACCTTTCTTTACCCCTCTTGTTTCCCATTCATCAGTTAGCTCTTTGCGAACTTCAATGCTTTTCAGCCTTTGGTTTATCCAGTTCTGCTGTAGCCCTTACGCAAGTAAGTCTCCATAAGCCTGTCAATACCCTTCTCTGGATCGTCAATCTCCTCGATACGTTCATAGCCAACCTTAGCAAGCCATTGCTTAAATGGTTCTGCCTTTCGAGATGGAATGCTTTGAACCAAACGTAGTAGTTGCTCTGTATGAGCAACATCAGTTGTTCGCATCTTGCCATCAGAAGCTTTCATTTTCAAACTGTGACAAGTTGTCACGGTTTCATTTCCCTCTGCTTTTAGTCGCTGTTTTAACTTACGCCAATAAGCTTGAGGGTTTATACTTTCTGAAAGTATAGCTATCACATCTACAATAGAGAAGTACCATTTTTCAGTATCTTCGTCCCAGTGTGTACGAACTTTTGTATCGTTAAATAACTTAATCCCCTGCATTGTCTGATTTATTTATTATTTACTCTAACAAATTTAGATTTTTTGCCTTACATACTTTCGCTTTTCGCTTTTGGCGAGAGGACAACCTCAATGTAGTTGTTTGCTTTGAGCAGGTCTCGGAGCATCTGCTCCACTTCACCTCCTTGTAAAAGTCTGGGTCAATATCTTTATAATCGCCATGAAATATCTGTAGACGCTTCATCCAGTAGCTGTTTTCCTTTATCTGCTCTTGATAGTATTTGTGGTAGGACTTAATAGACTTGTCAAAAAAGTCCTGCTTCATACCCTCCTTAGCCATTCGCTGCAGCTCTTGATTTACCAGCTTATTCATCTTCTCTGCTTTCTCAGGGTCTGTCGTAAAGTTAACTGTTAGAGAAAGACTCCCTTTCAATTCTTTCAAATTAGGATTGCTAAGACTAAAGTCTGCACTTACGCCAACACCATAAGCACCTCCCTCTCGCTCTCTGATAACTTCTGTAAAGCTTTGCTCAATAATCTCTCCCATTACTTTACAAACGAAATACATTCTGCGAGCAAAAGGAGTCTGCTGAGTATAGAGGTCGAAGATATAAGTCTTTGGCGTTTGCATCTCATTGGCAAAGTGCTTAATATGACGACCAGTACGTGTAGGTCTTAGCTTTTCGTAAGGGACGCGTGGACTTTTTTTGCCACGAGGTAATGAGGCGATATACTGCTCTACCAATGGGCGGAACTTAGCCTCGTCTATCGTACCGATAAAGTAGAAAGTCATACCATCTACGCCGTTGAAAATCTTCTTCTGTAGTTGTATAATCTTGTCATAATCGACCTGTTCAATATCTGACTCTTTAACAGAACGAAGATATTCATACATCTCAGGCGTATTTGCCGTGCGTGTAATGGTATCAGAGAAACCTCTTGTTGGGCTTTTCTTTTCGCCCTCAATATTATTGAGAACATTCTTCTTCCAGTTTGCAAAGACTAAATCGTCCTTACGTTGAGCTGTTACATTAAGGTAAATAAGCTGGAACATAAGCTCCATGTCATCCTTGATACAAGCTGCCTGTACGCCTTCAGTGTTATTTGACAGATATAGACCTGCAGATACATGATGACCTGCAAGGATCTTCGAAAGCTGCTGATTGTCAAAGTCTGCAAGTCCTCCTGCATTTAGGAAATTACTAACCGTTCTAATGGTCATAACATCTTCTTTGCCAAAGTAGGGTAGCAGACCTCCTGAACGTTCTGCAGACATCGATATTTCATCAGCCTTAAAGTCCGTTACCTTAAAGATAACCCTTGCCCCATTGCTCAGATGCCATATCTTAGAGTCAAATTTTCCAGCCTCTTCCTTGATGATGCGTCCTGCCTGAGGCTTCGTCTTCATCAGCACCAGTTTTTCCTCTTTTTGTTTAATCTCGCCGATGTCCTGCTTCATTGCGTCCTCATACATGGCAAGGAACTCCGCCTTCGTTGGCACTTGAATGCTGTCGGCCTTTGGAGCAGTATAAGTCAGCTGTAGCTCCTTTGTGCTAAGGTCTTCCTTAAGGCGAGCGTTCAGCTGCTCTAAAGTAAGTTCCTCTGTGCAGACCTTACTCATCTGATAGTCAATGCTATCTCTAACCAAACTTGCCCATTGCCCATCTTCGGTGAAGTGCGTAAGGGCATTCTGCACGTGAGCAGAGTTCTTCCAGTCGGCACGTCCTACGAGGTAGGTTTCATTGTCTCTTAGCTTCCTCTTCTTAGCTCTTTCAAGCTCTTCTGCTGTAAAGCCAAAGTCTCTTGCCTTCTTAATCTCTTTGACTAAGGCATAGAAGCCTGTCTTCTCTTCTCCTGCCTTAACGCCTACGCCGAAAGTACGGCAGTAGTCCTTGCTTGGTCTATTTGCCCAGCTTGAGATAAAATAGCCAGCACCTAAGTATGGAGGATTGGGCTTGTGCATGATGTCGGAGAAACGCTCCGATAGTATGGTGTTGATAAACTCGTTCTCTACATTCCTTTGGTAGCGATACTTAGTACGCCCCAGCTCTTTGGGGAACTCAGGCATGCGATAGGCAATCTGCATACTGATAGACTCAAGCTCTGGATCTGTCGCAATACCAACAAGAGGTTTATCGACCTTAGCATAACGTGGCAGATAATTTCTTTTGGCAGGATTTATAGGCTTTGGCACATCTGCAAAGATTCGCTTAATACTTTCTTCTACCTGCTTAACATCAATATCTCCTACGATGATGATTGCCTGAAGGTCTGGGCGATACCACTTCTTATAATAGTCTCTAAGCTCTTGATACTTAAAGTTGCGTACGATGTTCATATCCCCAATAGGCATACGCTTGGTGTAGAGCGAGGTAGGGGCAAACTGCTCACTTAGGCTTTTGTATGTCCTCATGCCTGCATTATTACGGCTTCGCCATTCTTCTACGATGACTTCACGCTCCTTGTCAATTTCTTCATCTTCAAGAGCTATGGCGTTGCTCCAGTCATGCAAGATAAGGATACAGCTATCGACAGTACTCTGCGACTGCACAGGCACGTTATCTATATTATAAACGGTCTCGTCAAAGCTCGTGTAGGCATTTATCTCCGAGCCAAAGGTACAACCCTTATGCTCCAGATAGTTGAGAATGCCCTTCTTGGGAAAGTTCTTCGTGCCGTTGAAGGCCATATGCTCCAAGAAGTGAGCTAAACCACTCTGACTGTCTTTCTCTAATATTGAACCGACCTTTTGGGCAATATAGAAGTCTGCACGACCTTCAGGCTTTTCATTGTGGCGAATGAAATAAGTTAAACCATTAGGCAATGTCCCTATGTGGGTTGCCGTGTCAAGGGGTAGAGCCTCGTACTTCTGTGCTAAGCTCTTTGTTGGAAGAGCAAAGCTCATCAAAAGCAGTCTTCCAAGTCTTTTCTCTAACTCACTCTTGCCGCCCTATCTATCTATCTATCTATCTATCTATCTATCTATCTATCTATCTATCTATCTATCTATCAAAGTATTAAACCCTCCTCATTTTATTCAAAAAAATAACATATATTAAATTTCAAAATGATATATATTACTTTTTCAACTAACATATATAACTTTTTTGAATGATATATGTTATTTCTCAAGATAAATATCTACACTGAATTTGATGCGGTTGAGCTGTTTATCATATAAAGGAAAATATACATATTAGATGTTTTTTGTATCTTTATGAGATAGAGTAGAAAACATGATAATAATTAGAGACGTATGATGAAGCGATTTTCTTTCTTGGCACTATGCACAGTCCTTTGCCTGCAGATGGCTGAGGCTCAAATCCCTGCCCCAAAGCTAAAAGGCATTTCTTATAAAAAGGAACTTGCCCCAACAGGAAAGGAATGGGAGAACCCAGAGGCTTATGCCCTAAACAAAGAACAACCTCATGCTGATATATTTTCTTTTGCCGCAACAGACGATGCAAGACGAGTTCTACCAGAGTACAGTAGCTATTACAAGAGCCTTGATGGTACTTGGGACTTCCATTGGGTTGGTAATCCAAGTGAAAAACCTCAAGATTTCTTTAGGATATTCTATGATACAAGTTCATGGGATAAGGTTGAAGTTCCGATGAACTGGAATATTGCAGGTTTGCAAAAGAATGGGGATCAAAAATATGGTACACCTATCTATGTTAATCAGACTGCAATCTTTCCAGTTAGCCATCTTGTAGGAGACTGGAGAAGGGGAGTTATGCGTACCCCACCACAAAATTGGACAGTATTTAAGAATCGTAATGAAGTAGGCTCATATCGTCGTACCTTCGTTATGCCAGTTAACTGGTCGGAAAGAGAGATATATGTCAACTTTGATGGAGTAGATTCATTCTTCTATCTTTGGGTTGATGGTAGCTATGTCGGTTTTTCAAAGAACTCTCGTAATCTAGCATCATTTAATATAACTAAATACCTAAATGATAGACTTGAGCAACATTATATTGCCTTGGAAGTTTATCGTAGTAGTGATGGCTCATTCTTGGAGACACAGGATATGTTCCGTCTTCCTGGTATCTTCCGCACAGTTTCACTAACGGCAAAGCCTAAGGTTCAGATTCGTAACCTTTCAGCTATCCCTATTCACAAAGGGGCTAATAGTTATGCCCTTAAATTAACGGCAGAAATCTTAAATAGCAACAGTGGCATTTGGGCTACAAAGAGAAACTATACGATTGACTACAAACTCTATCCTTGTTCTTTATATTCTGATGAATTGGCAGGAGAATCAGTTGCAAATGCTCAAACTTTGCTTAATAAAATTAACGGAGAGGAGAATTTGATGGCACAAGGCGAGCTGACGTTAAATAATCCAAATCTTTGGTCTGCAGAAGCTCCTTACCGCTATGTCCTTGTAGCTAAATTAAAGAATCGAAGTGGGCAAGTAGAAGATATAGTTTCTACTTATGTTGGTTTCCGTTCAGTAGAAATCAAGAAGACTTCAGCATCTGAAGATGAGTTTGGCTTGGCTGGGCGTTATTTCTTCATCAATGGCAAGACACCAAAGCTTAAAGGAGTAAACAGACACGAGACGAATCCAGAGCGAGGACATGCCATTACTCGTGAGCAAATGCTCAAGGAAATTATGCTAATGAAGGCAGGTAATATCAACCATGTACGTAATTCGCACTATCCTACTCAGAGATACTGGTACTATCTATGTGATAAGTATGGCATCTACTTAGAGGACGAGGCAAACATTGAGTCGCATCTATACGGTTATGGTGCAGCATCTCTTTCGCACGTAGCTGAGTTTAACAATGCACATACCAATAGAACTTTAGAGATGGTTTATGCCTCAATGAATCACCCATCTGTTGTAATTTGGTCATTGGGAAATGAAGCAGGACCAGGCGTTAACTTTAATAATTCTTATTCTGCAATCAAGCAAGTAGATACCTCTCGCCCTGTTCAGTACGAACGTAATAACAACATCGTAGATATGGGGTCGAACATGTACCCTTCTATCGCTTGGGTAGAAAATGCAGTTAAGGGGAAGGCTGGTATCAAATACCCTTTCCATATCTTGGAATATGCCCACTCTATGGGTAATGCTTGCGGAGGCTTAGAGGACTATTGGAAGGCTATTGAATCAACAAACTTCTTCTGTGGAGGCGCTATCTGGGACTGGGTGGATCAGTCGCTTTACAACTATACTTATGACGGAAAGCGTTACCTTGCTTATGGAGGCGACTTTGGTGATGAGAGAAACGATGGTATGTTTGTGATGAACGGTATTATGTTCGGCGAACTTGACCCTAAGCCTCAATACTTTGAAGTCAAGAAGGTTTATCAGTACATTGGTTTCACAGCTGAAAATATCAAGGAAGGAAAGATAAAAATCTTCAATAAGAACTATTACACTGACCTAAGTGATTATGACTTAGCTTGGGTGCTATTTGAGAATGGTCGTAAGCTTGAAGATGGACTTTTGGCTATGCCAATGCTCCAGCCTCGTAAGTCTACAACTGTAACTGTTCCATTTAACAAGGCAACAATTAAGGCAGAGAATGAATACTTTCTCAAGTTAGAGGCAAGGCTCAAAACCTCAATGCCTTGGGCTAAGGCTGGCTATGTACAGGCAGATGAGCAATTGCTTGTTCAAGAGGCTAAGCCTACGCAAACGCTTGCTGATGTTGCTAAGGGGGATAAACCAACTATAAACAATGAAAAGGCAGATGAGATGTCTATCGTTGGGAAAGACTTTACAGTCTTCTTTGATAAAAAAGTTGGAACGATTAAGAAGTTAATCTACAAAGGCAAAACGATTATAGAAGAAGGACAAGGACCTAAGATTTCTTGCTTCCGTGCTTACTGCGATAACGACAACTGGGCATGGGGGCAGTGGGATAAAAATGGCTTACACAACCTAAAGCAAACAGCTCAATCATTTGAAGTTTCTCGTAATAAAGATAAGGTCGTTATCACAACGTCTATCAAGAGCCAAGCACCAAACTCTGCTGCTATTTGGAAGAGAGGTGCTACAGGCTATTACACAATCAGAGAAAATACTTATCATAAGTTTGGAGAGAAGGATTTTGCGATTCATAGCAATCAAGTTTGGACAATCTATCCTGATGGTTCTATTGAGTTGAAAGCAAATATCTCATCTAATAAGGAACGTTTAGTATTACCTCGCTTGGGCTATGAATTAGTTCTACCTAAGAAGTATGAAAACTTTGCTTACTATGGTCGTGGTCCTGAGAATAACTACTCAGATCGTAAGGCAAGTCAGTTTGTTCAGGAGCATAAGTCTACAGTCCTTAAACAAGTTCTAAACTTCCCTAAGCCTCAGACTATGGGTAACCGTGAGGACGTTCGCTGGGCAAGTCTAACAGACAAGTCTGGCAATGGTGTGCTATTTATGGCCGTTAATGAGATGTGCGTTTCGGCTCTACCTTACTCTGCAACAGAGATGCTCCTTGCTCCACACAAGTACGAACTACCTACACCCGGAGATACGCATCTACATCTTGATGCAAGCATGAACGGTCTTGGAGGTGCAAGTTGTGGTCAAGGTGGCCCTATTGAGTCTTGTCGCACTTATGCTAAGACATTGCGTTTCGGTTTTGCCATTCGTCCATACAATACAGATAAGGTAGTCAAACCCCTTGCTTTGACAGGTGTCTCACAACCCTTGATCAAGCGTAACAAACTTGGAGAAGTGTCTATCGAAGCAGAAGGCGAAATCCACTTCTCTATCAACGGCAAGAAGGCAAGGCGTTACACAGGTCCATTTATACTAAAAGACGAATTTACAATTACGGCATGGAACAAGGATAAGAAAGACCTATCTTCAACGAAGGAGTTCCCTGCTATTGAGACAGCTCCTATAAAGGTTATCAATACAAGTAGTGAAGAAGTAGAAGCAGAGAATGGGGCTGCAAAGAACTTAGTCGATAAGGATACTGGGACTATCTGGCACTCTGTTTGGAGCAAAAGCGTTGCAGAGTATCCACACTTTGTGGACTTTGACCTCTTAGAGGATAGCAAGGTTAAGGGATTTACCTACCTACCTCGTCAGGATAAAGTGGAGAATGGCGATGTTAAGGATTATGTGATTTATCTTAGTCAGGATAATAAGACTTGGACAGAAATTCATCGTGGAAGCTTTAATAGAGATAAGGGAGAGAAGATGGTGCAGTTTAATAAGGCAAGTAATGCACGTTATCTTCGTTTTGAAGCATTAAACTCTCAGAATGGACGAGCCTTTGCTGGAGGAGCAGAATTCAAAGTCCTGACAGAGAAGAAAGAAAATAATGACGATAAGGTATTTGGAGAAGAGATAAAAGAGGAGGAAACAACGGCTCTAAATAGTCTAACAAAAAACTTCAAGCTTTACCCTAACCCTTGCAAGAGCGTCCTTCACTTTGAGGAAGCTGCAGCCGTGAAAATTCTTAGCCTTGACGGAGCTGTCCTTCGCTCTATTAAGGTCAAAACATCATCTATAAATGTTCATTCATTACCTCGTGGCTACTATTTTATTGAACTACGACAAGGCTCTAAAAATAGTATCCATAAGTTCTTCAAGCAATAAAATCAAGCAAATAAATAACACAAACTGATGAAAATAAAGGGACTAATAACTGCCGTGATGATGACGGCAATGACTTTC
>PDWI01004123.1_pt1 | contig 19811 bp, 12 predicted proteins | sample 1430891 | NCBI WGS metagenome assembly PDWI01 (sample SAMN01162508, study PRJNA174530) | Oral metagenome, whole genome shotgun sequencing project. | biome: Marine environment; feature: Marine mammal; material: Swab sample of the gingival sulcus; isolation source: swab sample of gingival sulcus...
TTTCAAAACTATATTTTTGTTTTCAAAATATAAAGCTAAACCTCCTGTATTCTTAAAATTAATTCCATATGAAAAATTAGGTTGATATCTATAAGTTCCATCATCTAATTGAAATTTGATCATCCCTATATCTTCTGATGAATAAACTATTTTTAAGTATTCAAATTTTTCACCATAAAGTTCACAAATTTTTTTGTCTTGTTTTGTCCACCTATAGCCTATTCCAGGTATTTCATCTATAGAATTAAAAATTATCATTTCTGGTTTTTCATAATATTCATCTACAATATATTTTAATCCACCTACTTTTTTTCATATTTTTTTACTTCTTCTATAAAATCTTCTTTTAATGCATAATAAAAAAATCTTGACATTTAAAACACCTACTTCCCTATTATTCCTTCTAATAATTTATTGATTTGCTTGCATCTTAAATTGGACAATAATTTCTCACCAAAACCATGCCCCCTTGTATAACCTTCTTTAGCCATAATTATTCTTCCTCTCGTTGTTGTAAATCATAAACCCTCTCTTTAACAGCCCTAAAGTCCACTTTACCGCTTCCCATTTTAGGAAATTCTTTAAAATATACAAATTTTTTGGGTCTTTCTATGGGAACTAATCTATTCGCAATTTTTTTCATTAATTTCTTTTCATTAATCTTTTTATTTAAAACTACTACTATCCTGACACCCTTTATAGCATCTGGCACTTCAGTAACGCAACACTCTATATTATCATCTTTAAGCTCTTCAAGAATAACAGATTCAATTTTAACCAATGATACCATTTCTCCGCCTATCTTAACAAAACGTTTTAACCTGCCTTTATGCCATAAGTAATCTTCATCATCTATAAGTCCTATATCACCCGTGTCATACCAACCGTCTTTAACCCTTAACATAGTTTCTTCAATATCATCAAAATATCCTTTCATTACGGCAGGTCCTTTTACCATAATCTTACCCTCTTTATTTTTATCCAAAATTTCACCGGTATTTATATCGCATATCCTTACCTTAAGTCCCGGAATAACTTTACCTATACTACCCGGTTTGTAATTATCGGGATTGTTAAAAGATATAACTGGAGAAGTTTCCGTTGTGCCGTAACCCTCGTAAAGTTTTATCCCATGATCTTTTAGATAAGCCTCTCTTAACCATTTAGGCGTAGCATCCGCACCCGGTATGGCAAGCCATATGGAGCTCAAATCTCCGGGCTTAGATCTCTTTAAATATCCGCTAAAAAAAGAAGGAGTAGAAATAAGCAATGTTATTTGTTCTTCCTTTATAATTGAAACTATCTTTGCATAATCCAAAGGATTGGCATAGCTTACGGATTTTATACTAAAGATTAAAGGCAACCATAAATTTACATTATAGCCAAATACATGAAAAAAAGGTAAAGCAGACAATATTTTATCTTTCGTAGACCAATTGACTGTTTTTAACATTGCTTTAAGATTTGATATAAGATTTTTATGAGTCAATTGAACCGCTTTGGGTGATTTCTCGCTACCGCTGGTAAATAAAATAACTGCATTATCGTCTTCTTCGCTTTGAGGAGTCATCTTTAATAAAACATTAGTAGGAAGTTTAAATAAAGCGGCTGTTTTTACTTTATCTACCATTGTTATAGTAGATAAAATATCCTCTATAAAAATAATTCCTTTGATTAAAGGAATAGATAATTTTTCCATTAAAGCCCTTGAACTTACTATTGTTCTAAAGCCACATTTTTTTTGTGCATATTTACAATTTCCAATAGCACCAGTGCTGTAATTAATCATCACCGGAACTTTCCCTGAAAGTATAGTCCCACAAACACTAATAAATGCCGCCGCAGAATTAGGCAACATTATTCCTATTAAACTGCCTTTATACTTCTTTATTTTTTTACTAAATATATAAGAAGCTATAAATAATTGTGAATAAGTTAAGTCTTTATTAAGTGATTTATCGCTTAAAATTATTTTATTTGGTTCTTTCTTTGCACATTTTATAAACTCATGGTGTAGTATCATAATACCTCACTCTTCCTTACTATTTTAAAATCATCGGGAATATCGGAACGAATTGAAATGATTTTATTTAATACGGGATGTATAAATTTTAACTCTGAGGAATGTAATGCAAGACGAGGAAGAAGTTTATGAGTATCTCCGTAAAGACTGTCTCCCAATACAGGATGTTTGATTGAAAGTAAATGTATTCTTATCTGGTGAGTTCTTCCTGTGTGTATTCTAACTTTAAGCAAAGATTTATTATCTTGGCTCTCAATTAAAAAATATTCACTTAAAGCGTATCTTGCATTCTGAATGTCTTCGGGAGAAATTGCTATTTTATACTTATTTTTATATTTATGGTGTCTTATCAAAGGCTTTTCTATTTTCCCGTACTTTCTCTGCATACTTCCCTTTACTAAGGCAAAATAATATTTCTCTATTTCTCTTTCTTGAAATATAGTTTGCATTAATTTTAAAGTCTCTTCATCTTTTGCCAAAAGTAATAATCCACTGGTATCTTTATCCAATCTGTGTATAATCCCGGGACGTTCCTTATCCAAAAACTTTTTGCTTTCATCGGGATATTTTAAACAAAACCAATCAACGACAGTATCCTCTCTTTTGCCGGCACCGCAATGCACAAGAAGTCCGCAAGGTTTTTCAATGGCAAGAAGATAATCATCTTCATATACTATATTTATATCTTGAACTTTTATTGAGGGATTGTATATTTTTTCTTCACTCTCAAATCTTATATTTATTAAATCATTTTTTTGTACTTTAAAATTCTTTTTTTTTATAACAAGCTTGTTTACCTTTACAAATCCTTCATTTATTAAAGTTTCAATCCTGCTTCTGCTTAATGAGTCAATTTCCGATGAGATTAATTTATCCAATCTTAAACTTTCTTTGGCAACAATTTGAAACTTTTGTTCTTTTGGCATTTTAAATATTATTTTCTTCTTTATCTTTAACCAATAAAGTTAAAAAGAGGAAAAATACACCTATTGAAATAAATGTATCAGCTATATTAAAAACAGGCCAATGATTATTCTTAATATAAAAATCCAAGAAATCCACTACAAATCCTCTAAAAAGTCTATCAAGAATATTTCCTAAAGCACCGCCTATAATCATACTTAAAGCAAAGAGTTCCAGCTTCTTCAAATTCTTTGTTCTAAGGAAATAAATAGTAAGCAGAGCCAAAGCAAGCAAAGAAAAAACAGTGATAATTAATCTTACCGTCAGAGTTTTATAATCTGAAAACAATCCCCAGGTTATACCGTAATTTTTTACATATCTTATATCAAAAAAATTCTTTATCACATTAACAAAAGAGTAAGGAACATCACTCCGAAACTTTTTAGTAATAATAAACTTACTTATCTGATCCAAGAAAACAATTACTATAGAAAAATATAGATACTTTATCCTGTTACTATTTATCTTCAAAACTTATATCTCCCGCTACATCGGCACATCTGCTACATAATTGATTTTCCTCTTCACTTTTTTCTTCATGCCAATTCCAACATCTCGGACACTTTGTCCCTTGAGATTTATTTAAGGTAATTTTCTCTTCACTGCCTTCTTCTAAAGTAATTTTGGAAATCACCAAAATTTCTTTAAATAAATCGGTATCATTCTTTAATTTTTCATATAAATCTTTAGTTAAAGTTACACTTAGAACAGCTTCCAGAGAATCACCCAATACCTTTTTCTCTCTTGCTTCTTCAATTACCTTTAAGCACTTATCTCTAAGAGTTAATATTGTATCCCACCTATCCACATCAACTTTTTCTTCTGCATTTGGCTCATATTCAGGAAATAATTCCATATGTACCGACTCTTTTTTACCTTCAAATTCAGGAAAATATCCCCAAGCTTCTTCAGAGGTAAAGGAAAGTATAGGAGCCATTAACAGAATAGTTTCCTTTAATATTTTATAAGTAACAGTCTGAGCCGCTCTTCTTGAGATTGAATCTTTCTTGTCACAATAAAGATGATCTTTTAATATGTGAAGATAAAAAGCACTTAAATCATTAATAAAGAAATTACTTAAAGTATGACAAATAGTGTGATATTCAAAATTTTCATAAGAATCGATTATTGATTTTTTTATTTTTTCCAATCTATAAAGGATATATAAATCAACTTCTCTTAAATCACTATCCAAAACTTTATTTTCATCCATAGAAAAGTCAGCAATAACACCAAGCATAAAACGCCAAGTATTCCTTATCTTTCTGTAGGTTTCACTTACTCTTGAAAGAATTTCACCGCTTACTCTTATATCTTCTCTATAATTAACAAAAGCTATCCATAATCTAAGAACTTCCGCTCCCCTCTCTTGAATAATTTTCTGTGGTTTTATTGTATTACCAAGAGACTTTGACATTGCTCTGCCGTTCTTATCCAAAGTCCAACCATGAGTTATTACTTGTTTATAAGGCGAACACTCTCTTGCCATAACAGATATTAAAAGTGAAGAATGAAACCAACCTCTGTATTGATCTCCCCCTTCAAGATAAATATCGGCAGGGAATTGATGATTTTCCCTTTTGTTTAATATTCCAAAAGAGGCTCCCGACTCAAACCAGACATCAAGAATATCTTCTCCTTTTTTAAATTCAGAGCAACCGCATTGGCATTTACTGTCTTGGGAAAGAAACTCTTTAATATCTTTTGTGTACCAAGAAGCCGAACCTTTTTGAGCAAATGTTTCTTCTACATTGTCAATAATTTCTAAGGACAATAAAGGCTCATCACAATCTTTACAAAAAACAACAGGGATAGGAACGCCCCAAGATCTTTGCCTTGATATACACCAGTCAGGTCTATTGGTAATCATGTTATTGATTCTCTCTTCTCCCCATTTAGGCAACCATTTGACTTTTTTTATCTCTTCTAAAGCTTTCTCTCTTAAAGAGCTTTTATCCATTGCTATAAACCACTGCTTTGTTGCCCTGAATATAACTGGAGCTTTACATCTCCAACAATGGGGATATGAGTGTTTTATATCTACTCTTTTAATCAACATTCCTGCTTCTTCTATATCTTTGATAATGTCTTCATTGGCTTCAAACACTTTTTTGCCTGCATATTTACCTACACTCTTATCAAAAGTACCGTCACTATTAACTGGAGAGTAAATATCAAGATTATGTTTAAGCCCTGCTTTGTAATCGTCATCTCCGTGTCCGGGAGCCGTATGAACGCAACCTGTTCCTGTTTCAAGCTCCACATAATCAGTGTTTATTATTAAAGATTCTCTGTCAATAATAGGATGTTTTGCTTTAAAACCGTTTAATTCATGCCCCAAAAATTCTTTTATTATTTCGTATTCCTCTTCAATTAATTCGCAAATATTGGGAATTAACTCTTTTGCGGCAATATAATACTCTCCCCTGCATTTAAATAAAGCATAAGTAAAATCGGAATGAAGAGCAATAGCAAGATTTGCGGGTATAGTCCATGGAGTTGTTGTCCATATTAACATGGATATATCAAGATTTTCATAATCTTTTAAAGTACCTTGCTTGTCAATTAAAGGAAATTTTACATAAATGGAAGGGGAAGCGTGATCCGCATATTCAACTTCTGCTTCGGCTAAAGCCGTGGTACAATCCATGCACCAATAAACAGGTTTTTTCTTTCTGATAATATTCCCTTTCTCGACAAATGAACGGAAAAATTTGATTATTGAAGCTTCATACTGTTTATTTACTGTTTTGTAAGGATTTTTCCAATCAGCTATTATTCCCAAACGTTTAAATTCTTCCTTTTGTATATTAACAAAATTTTCCGCATATTGCAGACATAATTCTCTAAATTTTTCTATACTTGTATCTTGTTTCTTCTTACCTAATTTTTTATCTATATTAATCTCGATGGGAAGACCGTGGCAATCCCAACCGGGGACGTAAGGAGCTTTATACCCCTGCATGGATTTCGATTTAATTATAAAATCTTTTAAAATTTTGTTGAGAGCATGACCAAGATGAATGTTCCCGTTAGCATAAGGGGGGCCGTCATGTAATATAAATGAAGGTAACCCCTCTCTCTCTTTCATAATTTTGTCATATAATTTGTCTTTTTCCCATCTCTTTAACATTTCAGGTTCTTTTTGATTCAAAGAAGCTTTCATGGGGAAAGATGTTTTAGGCAAATGTAAGGTCTTTTTCCAGTCAATTTTTTCTTTTTCAGACATATTCATCTCCATTATTCTGTTTTAATAATTAAAAACACAAAAAATATCGGCTTTTATTTAAGTTTAATATTTTAACATAAATAGTTTTATTAAAAAAATTTTTTATTTTGTATATTGATAATTTTTTACACTTTGAACTTTTGAATAATTTACTATATTCAAAAATTTTATAAGGAAATATCTTATAACCCCCACCCCGTTTTTTATAAACAACTTTTCAAAAGATTTAATGTCTCGGATTTTTTTATACTATTCTACTCTTTTCCCTTTTTCTTTATTAATTAAAATTATAAGATGTTACAATAGGCTCTCTATTCTTAGTTTTATCGTTATAATATTCATAATAACTAACACCCAAGAATGAACCGCTTATATTATAAATATTATCAAAACCAAGTTGCCCCAAAGCTCTCACGACATTATAACTCCTTTGCCCTGAACGACAATGCATATAAACTGGTTTATCTTTAGGGATTTCATCCAATCTTTCTCTAAATTCACTAAGAGGAATATTAATAGCACCTTTGATATGTGAATGGCTATATTCCTTTTTCTCTCTAACATCAACAATATAAGCACCACTTTCAACAAGTTCTCTTACTTTCATAACCGGAACCTGTTTATATTCACGATACAAAATATTGAGTGCAACCAAAGCAGCATTGTTCACAATATCTTTTGCTGTTCCAAAAGGTGGAGCATAACACAATTCAAGTTCTTTTAAATCTTCAACATAGCCTCCCATTGTAATCATTGTTGCAATAACATCGATCCTTTTGTCAACATTTCCTCTGCCTATTGCTTGAGCACCAAGTATTTTTCCTGTAGGATTCTCAAAAAGAAGTTTAAAGAACATCTTACTATGATCTGGCATTAAGCCTACTTTATCGTTTGGGATAAAGAATACATAGTCATAATCTAAATCATATTTTATACAATCTTTCTCATTTAAACCAGTGGACGCTGCATTAAAATCGAAAACCTTTACAATAGAAGAACCTATCACTCCTCTATTCATCACTGTTCTTCCATTAATTGAATCTGCTGCTGCTCTTGCTTGCTTTTGTGCAGGACCAGCTAAAGGAAGTTTTGTTTTATGGTTAGTGATTCTATGTTGAACTTCAATAACATCTCCTACAGCATAAATATCTTTAAAATTTGTACGATAAGATTGATCAACTAAAATACCGCCTGTCTTACCTATCTCTATTCCTGCACTTTTTGCCAAATCTATATCCGGTTTTACCCCTACTGCCATAATTACAGCTTTCGCTACAACTTCTTTACCCGAAGATAAAATAATCTTATCGTCTTCAATTGCAACAAGGGAATCTTCCAAAATTAAATTCACTCCATTATCATCTATCTCTTTATGTAAAATCTGAGCCATTTCATAATCAAAAGGTGCCATAACTTGATTAGTTGCTTCAAGCAAAGTAACATTTTTTCCTGTATCCATTAATGCTTCAACACACTCCAGACCAATAAATCCCGCACCTATAACCGCTACATCTTTAATATTTTTTTCTCTCAAGAAATTATCTATTTTTACAACATCACCAACATTTTTAACTATAAAAACATTATCTTTGTCAATTCCTTTAATGGATTGAGGCATAATTGCCAATGCTCCGGTAGATAAGACTAATTTATCGTAACTTTCTTCATACTCTTTTTGTGAACTCAAATCTTTTACAAGAACTGTTTTCTTCTCTGGGTTAATTTTAACAACTTCATTATTTACCCTTGCTTCTATATTATACTGCTTCTTAAATATTGTAGGGTTCATTAATACCAAATCATCACTCTTTGCTACCTGTTTATTTAAAAAGTTAGGCAAACAACAATTTGAAAAAGAAACATGAGGACCTTTTTCAAACATAATAATCTTTGCATTCTCATCCAATCTTCTCAATCTTGCTGCCGTAGAAGCTCCACCGGCTACACCACCAACAACTAAATATTTATTCGCCATTTCAATCCTCCTTGATTTCAAAGTAAATCAAAATATCTTAAAGCCTAAAATTATATATTTAGAATTTAATGGTTTTCTCCAATACTTCACCATCTTTAAGCTCAATACCCCTCAACCACTTGACTTTCTTTGTTTCAGGATCAGTTGCCTTTATATCATATCTGCCGGGAAGAACTGTAAATTCGATAGTGTTTTCGCCTTCATTAAATCTGACCTCTTTATCTGTTCCTGCATTGTACATATGAAATACCGTATATATAATATTGTTACTGCCATTAACGCCTTTAAGTACTATTTTACCAAAGGAAAAAATAAAACTCTTTTTAAAAGACTTACCTGATTTTATCTCTACCCCTCTATGCCATTTAATAGTTTTTGTATCCGGATATTCTGCCTGAATATCATATTTACCCGGAAGAATCGTAATCTTAATGCAATTTTCTCCTTCATCAAAACCGACCTCTTTATTTGTTCCTGCATTAAATATATGAAATATTGTATAAATATTTTTATTATTTTTATCAGTACCGCAAAGTTCTATTTCACTCTGTTCAAATTTAAACTGTTTTTTAAACAAAGAACCTCCGTCAAGTTTTACTCCTCTTTGCCATACAATCATCTTTGTTTCTGAATAATATGCCTTTATATCATAATGCCCCGGCTTTATCTTTATCTTAACACTGCCTTCTCCTTCATCAGAGCCGACCTCTTTATCTGTTCCCGCATTAAATATATGAAATATTGTATAAACATTATTGCCCTTTGAGTCAACACCTCTTAATTCCAATTCTGCATTAGCCGAAGTAAAGAGAACATCCGTTGTTTTTCCTGATTTTACTTCAACTCCCCTCTTCCACTGCACCCTTTCTACTGCACTGTCTGTAGCTTCAATATCATAGGTACCGGGAGCAAGCTCCTGTAAAATATTATTCTCACCCTCTGTTTTTATAACTTTCTTGTCAGAGTTAATTATTTTATAGCGTGCATATACATTTTTACCTTTACTGTTCAAACAATTAAGTTTTACAAAACCATGTTTAAATACAAAATCAATCTTTGTTATCTTATTCTTTAAAATCTCGGCATTCTTTGTAATAATTACACCGGTTGCCGCAGACTTGGCTTTTATACTGTATTTCCCCGGTTTTAAATAAGACACCATCTCCGAGCACTGTGTTTCTTGAATTAATTTACCGTTTTCAAAAATCTTAACTTTTATTATATGTGCTTGATTATTCTTATCAAGACCTCTAATCTCCAGATTATTTTTCACACTCACATCTTTAGTAATTTCTTTAAATGCCTTAACAAGCTCACCGGCATTAGACGCACCAATAACCTTGCCCCCAAATGGTTTAGCAATACATTTAAGAGCATTTATATTATTCTTGTCCATACCAAATCCGACAATATGAATTTTAGATACTATGCCTGCTTTTTTTAGTGCTTGAGCAACAGAACAAGGATCGCCGTTACAACTCTCAAGACCGTCAGTTATAAGGATAATTATCTTAGCACCTTTAATATTTTTATTAAAATCATTGGCTGCCTCTTTAAGGGAATAAGCTATGGGTGTTTTTCCGTGAGGTTTGATTTTCGCAATAAATTTACGTATTGCCTCTATATTTCCCGGTCCCGGTTTAATCTCTTGAACCGAATTATCACACCTTTTATTCAAATGACCATAAACCCTCAAGCCTGTATTGATATTTTTTTTCTTTTCAAGCCCATTTAAAAGATCATTCATTGCCGTAACTGCAATTTCAATCTTGGATTTACCATTAATCTGCCCCCACATACTATTAGAAGCATCAAATATTATATTAACTTGAATTTTTTCCTCTGCATAAAGTGAACATGCTAAAAATAAAGCTATAAATATAAAGAAAATTCCTTTAAAAAATTTAGACATTTTTCCCTCTCTTTTGTTTTAATTTGTATATAAAATATCTTCTAAGATTTTAAATAAAATTCAGATGATTGTCAAAAATCAATAAGATATACATATTCATAAAAAATACAAAAACAAAAAGACCTATAATAAAGAGAAAAAATAATTAATAATAAAGTCTATTCTATGGTAATGAAGAGCTGACAAAAAACAAAGAAACTATTTATTTCACTTTTTTTTATTGATACATAACATGAAATACATTATTATTTATATATGAATCTTAGCTAAGATTAGGAGAAAAGATGAGTAAATATATTAACCCTTTTACCGATTACGGATTTAAAAGACTTTTTGGAGAAGAACCAAACAAAAATTTGCTTTTGGATTTCTTAAATGAGTTGTTAAGAGATAAAGAAGGAGAGATTAAGGAAATAGAATATCTACCTAATGAAATTTTACCTATAACAATAGGAGATAGAAAGGCTATCTTTGATATTTATTGTACTAATGAAAAAGGGGAGAAATTTATCGTTGAAATGCAAAAGGCAGAGCAAAAATATTTTAAGGACAGGACTGTCTTTTATTCTACTTTTCCCATCCAAGAGCAGGCTAAAAATAAAGGGAAAGAGTGGAATTTTCGCTTAAAATCCGTTTATACTATAGGAATTTTGGATTTTGTGTTTGAAAAAAGCGATAAAGATAAATATATACATGAAGTTAAATTAACAGAACAAGAAACAAAAAATGTCTTTTATGATAAATTAACTTATATTTATTTAGAAATGCCAAAGTTTACAAAAACAATTGATGAGTTAGAAACACATTTTGATAAATGGCTTTATATTTTAAAAAATCTTCCTATTTTAGATAAGGTTCATGATAAATTACAAGAAAAAGTCTTTATGCAATTGTTTAAAGTTGCAGAAATAGCCAAACTTTCAAAAAAAGATTATAAACAATATCAAGTAAGTCTAAATATTTTTAGAGACCTCAAAAACTCTTTAGATACAGCAAGAGAAGAAGGACGAGAGGAAAAAGCTGTTGAAATAGCGAAAAACTTACTTGATATTTTAGATGTTGAGATAATAGCCCAAAAAACAGGATTATCTATAGAAAAAATAAAAAATTTAAAGTCAGAGGAAGAAGAATTATGAAAATTAATCAAGAAATAAAAGATAAGATACAAGAAAAAGAGGATTTATTTTTTGATAAATCTTCTGAAAAGTACCATGATATGAGTATTTTTGATGAACTTTTTGAAATTTTATCCGAGCCTGATTTTAAAAATAATTTTCCAAAGCAACATTTTGCGGAATTAAACAGAGTACGTGATTTGAAAAATACCATAGACACGGCAAGAGAAATAGGAAGAGAGATAGGAAGAATGAAAATAAAAATTAAGGTAGCAAAAAAAGGATTAAAAGAAGGTTGCCCAATTGAACTAATTGCTAAAATGACCGACTTATCTATAAAAGAAATAAAACAATTAGAAGAGGAATTAAAACAAAAGAATTAAAGTAAAATTAACTCCTTGAGAAATATTTCCAATTCTTCATTATATTATTTTTTTATTTATTTATTCAATAATCTTAAACGATAATATTTGATTAGGGTTATTATATAAATTTAGAGAAAATATAAAAAAATTAAGAGAAGCCCAAATCTCCTCAATTAAAAGAAGATTTGGGCTTCAATACATTTATTTAATTTACAATATCAAATAATCATAAATTAGAAACTTAACTTAAAGCCAAGAGTTGCAGAAATAGGTGACTTAAAGCCATACTTTTTCAAGTAAAAAAGACTAACTCTTGTATGCTGTTGTTTCATAATCTCATCAATATCATATCCTGCTTTAATAACATCATTGGGTACGTCTACCTTGTCGCGGTTATAAGAACCACCTTTTACAAGCTTTTGAGTATTATTAGTAGCATTAAAGATATTAACATTAAAACTCAATCTTACTCTATCGGTAATCTTAATTTTCTGTTCAAGAGTTAAATTAACATTATAAGAACTCGGATTACGCCCAAGAGTACCTCTACCATTAGGACAATATCCTTGCATATCATTTATATCAATATATCTTGTAACAGGATAACCTGTTCTAAAGTAAGCATTAAAACCAATAGTCAAGTCAAAATTAAAGGTGTAAGCGCCATACACTCTAAGATCAATAGGTCTGTCTGTAGGTAAAACACCATCACTTGAAGTTAAATCTTGCTTTAAGTGCATATACCAAGAATCAAAGAACCTGTTTACATTTGGAGCTACTCTTCTTCCTTCATCAGTAGATTTAAGTCCTGAGAAGTTACCTGTAAGTCTGCTCCAAGTCAAAGAAATTCCACCAAACCAATTGTTTGACCATTTCTTTGATAATTCAAACTTAACTGAACGGTACTTTCTGATAGCCTTAGGAGCCTTATAGCCGGCAGGAACCTTAGGATTCACTCCAGGTTTAAATTGCTCTCTAATCCAATCTGATCCGGGGTTACCAATAAAATAACTCTCTCCGCCTTCATGCTGAATACCAATATCTTCAATAGCATTTAAAACTTTGTTATACATTCCAGTAATTGTAAATGAGAGATTGTCTGCCACCATTCTGGAATATCCCAAAGAGAACTCCATCTTAGAGAAAGGTTTAATATCTGGCTGAACCATTGTCTCTGGATCTGAAAGCTCTCTAAGATTCTTATATTCAAATTTCTTTCCGCCTAAGATAGGGTCATCAGCATTTTTACTCTTATCCCAAGTTGGTCCAAGAGTAGTCAAATACTGTTTCCAATCCAATGTTGCTATATCGTAATATCCTCTATAAAAAGTTGCTGCTCCAAATGAACCTATTGACATTTTAAGCTTCATTATGTCGTAGTAAAGACCAAATGAACCAAAGACCTTGTTCTTTCCATCGCCATTAATGTCCCAAGCAAAACCGACTCTGGGAGCAAGTTTATCAAAGAAGCCAAATTTAAAAGCAGTTCCAAACTTATCAGAAAAAGTTGGCATCTTCTCACTTTCAGTTCTGACACCAATATTCAAGGTAAAATTCTTGCTAACTGTCCACGAATCTTGCACATAGAATGTATAAACATCATTATGTGTTTTACCCATATCACCGTATTGGTAAGTCTCGACAACCCCGTATGTAGTCGGTTGTCCTTTAAAGTAAACACCCTCTCCAGTAGCATCATTTCTCCAAGTTATCCACCAAGTTTCATTGGCTGTACCATTCAAGAGATCCAATTTCTTCCTTTCCCAACCTACACCTGTCTTAAATACATGCTCACCGCCGGCATTAAGATAGTAAGTAAAGTCAGTTTTAGCCTGGATTCTTTCTGAGATGTTTCTTTTGTTTACCTTAGCATGAGGCCATGGATAATTATGCCATCCTTTATCCCTTACCAAATCTGCTCCGGGTTTAAGATGTGCATTGGAGTTAGAAAAATATACAAAAGGAGGAGGATCAGTTGGTTTTTCTCCACTATCATAAGAATTTGCCCTAAAATATCCGCCTGTAACACTTAAGAAAGCATTATTACCTATAGTCCAATCCAAACCACCGGAGAATGTTATGTAAGGCCATTTATGACCATAAGATTCCCAACCATCAGGTGCATATTTAGACTTTCCATTAACAGCCGGAAGGTCTTTACTCTCTTTCTGCCAGTCCAAAGTGCTACCAATATTAAAACGAATATTATTGGTTAAGGCTGTGGTAATCTTAACAGAGCCTTTATAACGTGTTGTGGTCGATTCAAATTTTTCTCCATTATGCTCCGGAGCAAAAAGAAATCTACCTGTTCTGGTTGTTTTGCTAAAGTAAGGTGAGAAATTGGCAAAGAACCAAATCTTATCCTTTAATATATAACCACCTAATGAAAATGAAGGTTCCCATTTTTGATATTTATCTTTAAGCCTACCATCATCATAAATCAATTTATTTGGGTCAAAAGGATCTACCACCAAAGGAGCTTTACTTTTTTTATAAAGCCAATCAGCATCATAGTACAATGATAAATCACCGTGGAACTCATTACCACCACTCTTAGTAATAACTGAGATAACACCACCCATTGAACCGCCGTACTCTGCAGAATAACCAGCTGATTTAACCTGAACCTCTTCAACACTGTCTGTATCAACTCTATGACCACCGGTACCTTTAGTAACTCCTGTTGTATTGGTTCCGTCAACAAAGAAAGTATTTTCCGCTGAAGAAGCACCATTAAATGAATAACCTCCAGACACAGAATTTACTCCAGCTTCATTAGCCATAACTGAAGTAAAGTTTCTTCCTCTTGGTAATTTGGTAAAAGTCTCTTTGGTAATGTTTGAGGCTGTAGAACTCTGTCTAACATCTACCAAAGGTGTAGAACCTGAAACTTCAACAGTTTCTTCCAATGCACCTGTTTGAAGAGCGATATCAAGTTTTAAAACCTTACCAACTTCAAGAATGATTTTATCTCTTATAACGGTCTTAAAACCTTCAAGAGTAAAAGTCAACTTATATGTTCCCGGAGGAAGCATAGGTAATCTGTAAGAACCTGTTTCGTCAGTAATGGTAACTTTCTTACCGACTAAATTTGTACCGGTTGCAGTTACGGTAACTCCCGGTAAAGCTGCGCCGTCTTCCAACAGAACTCTACCGTTTAATTCACCGGTAGTTTCCTGTGCGAAGAGGACACCACTAAACAGCACTGCTGCTGCACACAAAATAATTAAGAATTTGTGTTTCATAAAACCTCCTATTTTTAGTAAATTATTATAAAGTTTATATACTTTAAATACATTAAAGTTTTATAAACAAGAATTAAATTAAGCAAGAAAGATACCATAAAAAAAATAGATATAAATCCCCCAAAACAAAGATAAATATACGTTAAAATTAAAAGTCAAATCATTTTTTTGAACATAAATACATAAAAACAATAATATTTGAAAATTAAGATTATTATATAAATTTAAAGAAAATATAAAAAAATTGAGAGAAGCCCAAACCTCTTCAATTAAAAGAAGATTTGAGCTTCAATACATTTTATTTAATTTACAATATCAAACAATCATAAATTAGAAACTCAACTTAAATCTAAGTTCAGCTGAAATAGGAGAACGAAATCTATCTTTCTTTAAATAAAAAAGATTCACTTTGGTTCCTTGTTGTTTCATAACTTCATCAATATCATATCCAGCTTTAAGAACCTCATTGGGAATTTCTATTACACTACCATGAGAATCGTTGTATGACCCGCTTTTGACGGTTGCTTGAGTATTGTTAGTTAAGTTATTGATATTGGCACCAATACTAAATCTCACTTTATCACTAATATTAAATTTTTGCTCAATATTCAAATCAACATTGAAAACTGAAGGGTTACGCCCCAGAGTTCCTCTTCCGTTAGGAGCATAACCACTTTTATGATTTATGGAAATAAAACGTGTAATGGGAGTACCCGATTTAAAGTAGGCATTAGTTCCTATAGTCAAACCAAAATCAAAAGAGTAAGCACCATAAACTCTTATGTCAACAGGTCTGTCCGTAGGCAATAAACCATCACTGGGAGTTAAATCCTGTTTTAAATGCAGATACCATGTATCAAAGAATCCATTTACCATAGGCCCTGCTCCTCTTCCTCTATCGGTAGATTTAAGACCTGAAAAATTACCGGTAAGTCTACTCAAAGTGCAAGACAATCCTCCAAACCAATGATTTGCCCATTTCTTTTTCAATTCAATTTTTACTGAGCGATAATGTCTTTTAGCCTTGGGAGCTTGATAGCCATCAGGCACATCAGGATTAACCCCGGGCTTAAACTGCTCTCTTATCCATTTTGATCCGGGATTTCCTATATAAAAACTGTCTCCTCCGTCCCTTTGAATACCTATATTTTCAATGGCATTTAAGACGGTATTATAAATACCGGTAATTGTACAGGAAATCTTATCTGACAACATTCTGGAATATCCAAAAGAAACTTCCAGCTTAGAAAAAGGTTTAATATCGGGTTGAACCATTGTCTCGGGATCTGAAATCCTTCTACGATTAACGTATGAAAATTTCTTTCCTCCCAAAATAGGATCATCGGGATTTTTACTCTTATCCCAAGTAGGACCCAAGGTGTCAAGATATTGTCTCCAATCCAAGGTTACTATATCATAATATCCTTGATATTCAGTTTCTGCCCCGAATGAACGTATTGCCATATAGAGTTTCATCACATCATAATAAATACCGAATGAAGCAAAAACCTTGTTCTTGCCATCCCCGTTAATATCCCAGGAAAAACCTACTCTAGGAGCAATTTTATCTAAAAAGTCAAATTTAAAAGCAGTTTTAAATTTATTGGAAAAAGTAGGCATTTTTTCTTTTTCTGTTCTGACCCCCACATTCAAGGTAAAGTTTCCGTTAATCGTCCATGAATCCTGCAAATATAGAGTAAAAACATCATTGTGCGTTTTACCGTTCTTTCCGGACTGATAAGTTCTGGCATAACCGTAGGTGGTCTCTTGACCTGAATATTTCGTATTTTCTCCGGTATCGTCATTTCTCCAATATAATCTCCAATATTCATTCACGGAACCTTTCAAAATATCCAATTTTTGTCTTGACCAACCAAATCCAGTTTTAAATACATGCTCGCCAAAAGAGGAATTGAGATAATGAATGAAATCGGCCTTGCTCTGAATCCTTATACTTATATCTTTCTTATTAATTCTAGAATCACGCCAGCTTATATTCTCCCACTCTTTCTCTCTTACCAAATCGGGTCCAGGATTAAGTTGCTTATTGGAGTTATAAAAATATACTCTGATTGGCGGATTGGTAGGTTTGTTTTTACTGCAATCATAAGAATTTGTCCTGTAATACCCGCCGGTAATATTTAAAACGGAATTATGCCCCGGAGTCCAATCTAAACCTCCGGACAAGGTTATTTTAGGTCTTTTAGATCCGGCATCAGCCCACTTTTCAGGCGTATATTTAGAGGTACCCCTTGTACTCGGGAGATCACGAAGATTTTTCTGCCAATCTAAGGTACCGCCTATATTAAAACGAATATTGTTAGTCAAAGCGGCAGTCAACTTTACAGACCCTTTATAACGCCTCTCTATTCTTGAAAACTCTTCTCCTTCATGTTTCTTATATTTAGCTCTATCATACACATACCTGTATTTTCTTTTAGTCTTGGCAAATGAAGGAGAAAAGTTGGAAAAGAACCATAACTTATCTTTTAATACATAACCACCCAATGAAAGAGAAGGCTCCAATCTTTGATATTTATCCTTTAGCCTGCCTTCATCGTAAATCAGCCTATTTTTATCATCAAAATCCCTAATTAAAGGCGCTCTATCTTTCTTCCTGAGCCAATCAGCATCATAATAAAATGATAAATCTCCGTGAAATTCATTACCGCCACTCTTGGTAATAACTGAAATAACACCTCCCATAGAGCCTCCGTATTCAGCAGAATAACCCGCAGATTTTATCTGTACCTCTTCCACATTATCCATATCCACTCTTTGACCGCTATTACCGGAAGTAAGACTTGTTGTATTGGTACCGTCAACAAAGAAAGTATTTTCAGCCGAAGAAGCACCATTAAAAAAATAATTTTCTCCGCTACCGTGATGATGACCTCTGCCTTCCTTATTCACCCCTGCCTGATTAGCCATAACCGAAGTAAAATTCCTTCCCTTAGGTAATTTGGCAAAAGTTTCTTTGGTAATGTTTGAGGCTGTGGAACTCTGCCTCACATCTATCAAAGGAGCAGAACCAGAAACATCAACAGTTTCTTCCAATTCACCTGTTTGAAGAACTATATTAATCTTTAAAACTTTACCTACTTCAAGAACAATTTTATCGCGTACTACAGTTTTAAAACCTTCAAGAGTGAAAGTCAACTTATATGTTCCCGGAGGAAGCATAGGTAATCTATAAGCACCTGTATCATCAGTAATGGTAACTTTCTTACCAACTAAATTTGTACTGGTTGCCATCACCCTGACTCCGGGCAAAGCAGCACCGCCTTCCAATAAAACTTTACCATTTAATTCACCGGTAATTTCCTGAGAGTACAATAAAGCCCCAGAAAATACCGCCAAGAATAAACATAATATTATGAAAAATTTATATTTCATAAAACCCCCTGATTTTTTATTAATTTATTAAGAGTTTATACACTTTGATACAATAAAGCCATACAAACACAGGGGCACACTAAGCAATAAAAATACCAGAACAAAAACAAACCACAAAACACCTATAAACAATAAGTAATCGGAAAATAAATAAATCTTAAAATCACTTTTTTGAATAAAAGCACATAAAAACAGTAATATTTTAAAAGAAAAGAACATTGAGTTTACTCAAAATAAAGAATATAATAATTAAACATCATTTGTTAGAATAAGGAATGTAATAGCTAATAAAAAAACTATAACAAAGTAGGAAAATTTCAACAGATTAAAAGTTTATTTCTATAAAATAAGATGTTAGAATAAAAAATAATGTTACAAATAAGTAAGGTAATAAATCAATGCTTAACAAAAAAGATTTACAATTATTAGAAGATACCAGAAAAAATTTTCATAGATACCCTGAATTATCAGGACAAGAGATGAAAACAGCAGAAAAAATTAAACTTTTCTTAAATGAATATAGCAAAAATGCTCAAATATTAACTGTAGCAAAAACAGGCATTATTGCTAATTTTAAGGGTCAAAATACCACAAAAAAGATATTAATTCGAGCCGATATTGATGCACTTCAAATCAAAGAAACAAATAGCTTTAGCCATAAATCGACTATAGAAAATGTTTCCCATAAATGCGGACACGACGGACACACAACAATCTTATTGGGCTTGGCAAAATTATTAAACGACAAACCAATACCTAACTTAAATATCTCTTTATTGTGGCAACCGTCAGAAGAAAACGGACAAGGTGCTAAAATGGTATTAAATGACCCTGTTTTTAAAAATCTTGACTTTGATTATGTCTATGCTTTACACAATTTACCAAAATTTCCAAGAAATCAAATTGTAATAAAAGAAGGTGTTTTCTCTTCCCATGTAAAAAGCATGATTATCTCATTAAAGGGTAAAACAGCACATGCAGCAGAGCCTGAACATGGCTATAATCCATCAAAAACATTGACAAATATTTTGACTTTTGCACAAAATATCAATAAAAATGAACCTAAAAGTGATGATTTCTTCTTAATTACTCCAATTTATGCAAAATTAGGCTCAAAAGATTACGGCATATCTGCAGGTCAAGGAGAATTACATTTTACCATGCGTTCATGGACACCAGATATTTTTGAACTTAACATAAATAAACTTTTACAATTTTTAGAAAAACAGTGTAAAAAAGAACACTTAAAATATAAAATTAAATGGTTGCAAGAGTTTGATGCTAATATAAACGATAAAGAAGCAATGATTTTATTAGAGAAATCACTACAAGAATATAATTTACAATATCAAAAAATAAGAGTTCCTTTTAAATGGGGAGAAGATTTTGGAGTATTTACTCAAAAATTTAAAGGGGCAATGTTTGGGCTGGGAACAGGAGATATCCCTGCACTTCATAACCCAGACTATGATTTCCCTGATGAAAGTATAAACACAGGTGTTCAAGCATTCTATAATTTATTAAAAACTATATCATAGTAGGAAAAATATCGATGGGGGTCTTTATTTTACTAGTTTTTTTAAAAAAA
>PDWI01004124.1_pt1 | contig 19809 bp, 17 predicted proteins | sample 1430891 | NCBI WGS metagenome assembly PDWI01 (sample SAMN01162508, study PRJNA174530) | Oral metagenome, whole genome shotgun sequencing project. | biome: Marine environment; feature: Marine mammal; material: Swab sample of the gingival sulcus; isolation source: swab sample of gingival sulcus...
TCTCTTTATGGCTTTTAAAGATTATTATGAGTGATATCAGTGAATTTTATCGTATATTTGAAGATCGGATGCGGGGCTCTCGGGAAACCATCCGTGAACGTTTTCAAATATATAGACCATTCTTAAAACTTTTAATAGAATTGTCAGATTGCCGTGCTGCGATGGATATTGGTTGCGGTCGGGGAGAATGGCTTGAAGAATTGGTCTCTTTGGGATTTGATCCCATTGGTGTTGATACTGATCAGGGTATGCTTGCGGCATGCAGGGAGATGCAGCTTTCTGTGGAGCAAGGTGACGGAATCGAACATTTGGCCGTTATGTCTGATGACTCTCTGATTTTGATTTCCGCATTTCATGTCGTGGAGCATCTGGATTTTCATCAGTTACAACGTCTGATTAAGGAGGCTTTTAGGGTTTTATGCCCGGGGGGCCTACTGATTTTGGAAACCCCTAACCCGGACAACCTGTCAGTAGGGGCCCATACCTTTTATCTTGATCCAACCCATAACAGACCGATCCCCCCAGATCTGCTTTCTTTTCTATCTGATTATTACGGGTTTACCCGGTCGAATATAGTCCGGCTGGAGCAAGGCAGGGGAATCGGAGAGAAATCTTATCCCTCCCTTGTCAATGTCTTGCTGGATGTCTGCCCTGATTATGCCCTCCTTGCTGAAAAAATGTGTTCACCGGAGCATTCACTCCGTATGGATGACTTGCTTGATGAAATTTCCGGGAAGGATCTTTTTTCCATGGCCCAAGACTGTGATGCAGGGATTAATTCCCAATTACAAATGGTAGATGCCAGACTGCGTTCATTGCAGAACGAATTTGATGTATGCCATGATGATTTTTTGGAATTGCAGAAGGAACTGACAACTGTATATGCAAGCCGATCTTGGCGGTTCACTCGTCCTTTGAGAGAATTTGTTTTTTTACTGCGTTCTCTAGGTAGAAAAATTCAGAAATTTTGTTCTCGTTTGTGAATGCTTTTTTATAATTGAATGCAGGTAAATGTGTCTGATACATACAGGATTCACTGCAAAATTGTTACATGGGTTATGGAAGTTGTTGGGTTTGAATTTTTCTTTTAAATTAAGATAGCTGTGATCCGGTATCCGTTTGCGGGATTGCCAAATGAAATCATTTTTGCTATTTTACAAATTCGCTAAATCATCTCTGTTACACTGAACGTTCCTGTACTTGTAAAAATCGTGGAGATACTTGTGCCATGACGGTAAAAAAAATTATTCAGAAAAAAATTGTTCTGGCTTCTGCTTCTCCCAGACGGAAGGATCTGTTGGAACAGATGGGCCTTTCTGTTGAAATTTGCCCTGCGGATCTGGATGAATCACGATTTCAGGAAAAGGAACCGAGAGATCTTGTCAAGGTCTTGTCCCTGGAAAAGGCCCTTGTCATTGCCAGGAAATATCCTGATGTCTGGGTCCTTGGTGCTGATACCATTGTGGTTGTGGAAAATACAGTGCTTGGCAAACCTTCCTCCCGACAGGAAGCTGTTGCCATGCTGTATCGGCTGAGTGGGATTGAACACTCTGTTTTTACAGGGTTTTCTTTGGTGCGTATGCCAGAAGATAAAGACAGCTCCACGGGTGAAGGCATGGTTTCGCAAACTCGGTGTGTGGAAACAGGTGTTCGCTTCAAGCCATTGTCAGAAGAAGTCGTTTCCTGGTACGCAGATACAGACGAACCCTATGACAAGGCCGGAGGATATGGGATCCAGGGCAAGGCCGCATGGATGATTGAGTCCATTAAAGGTTCATATACCAATGTCATGGGGCTTCCCCTTGGCGAAGTGAGCGATCTGTTGCTGGAATTGGGTGTGATCGCCTTTAGGAGTGAATACAATGAATGATATGAAAGATGCCATTGCCGCCGTGACTGATAAGTTGATCCTGGCGGCCAGGAATTGTGGAAGAAATCCAGATGAGATTACCCTGATCGGGGTGAGCAAGCGGAAATCAGCTGATGTGGTTGCAAGGGGTATTGATGCCGGGCTTGCCCATCTGGGGGAAAATTATATCCAGGAGGGCGTAGAAAAAATCCAGACTTTGGAAGGAAAAAAGGCCTGCTGGCATTTCATTGGGCATCTGCAATCCAACAAGGCAAGGTTTGCCGTACAGTATTTTGATTATATCCATACCGTTGGCAGCGTGAAACTTGCCCGGGAAATCAGTCGCCAGGCGGAAAAAATTGGTAAAGTCCAAAAAATTCTGGTGCAGGTACACATTGGAGGGGAAGACACCAAATCCGGTGTGGCACCGGAAAAGGCCGTGGACCTTGTCCGGGAGATTGCAGGCTTTTCTCATATCAGGGTGAAAGGATTGATGTGTATGCCTCCCTATTGTTCAGATCCTGAAGATGTCAGGCCCTATTTTCGTCAGTTGGCAGGTATCCGGGATGAAATTAAAACCCTTGCATTGCCCGATGTTGAAATGGAACATTTGTCCATGGGCATGAGCCATGATTTTGCTGCTGCCATTGCAGAAGGTGCCACCATGATACGTGTGGGAACGGCCATTTTTGGAGAACGACAATGAAAATTCTGTTGCATACATGCTGCGGTCCCTGTTCCATTTATCCTGTTAAATTTCTTCGGGAAAATGATTTTGAGGTTATGGGCTTTTTCTACCGCCATAATATCCATCCTTTTACCGAATGCCTCAGGCGGGAAGAAACCCTGCGGGAATACAGTGAAGCCATAGGCCTTCGCATGATCTGGCAGAAGGGCTATGAAATGGAAGAATTTTTGCGTGCCATGGCATTCCGGGAAAAAGACCGTTGCAAAATCTGTTATTATAAACGACTGCATGCAGCAGCTCTGGTGGCAAAGAAAGGTAAGTTTGACTGTTTTTCCACAACCTTGCTGTATTCCAAGTTTCAGAATCACAGGGCGATCCAGGAAGTTGGGGAAGCCCTTGGCAGGAAATACGGAGTTCCCTTTTATTACCATAATTTTTCCGAGGGATGGAAAGAGGGGATTGAAGAATCCAAAAGCAGGGGCATGTATCGTCAGCAGTATTGCGGGTGTATTTATAGTGAAAAGGAACGCTTCTGTCCCCCCGAAAAGAAAAGTGCCTGATTCTGTATTTTGTTCATCTTCATTATATGTTTTGAATATGCACAAAATATACTTGTTATTGGAAGGTAAACCTATGGGAGCCCCACGCCACACTGATCCGGCCCTCTTACGGGGACCTTTGGATGGTCAGGACGTATTTTACTTGTCATTACCGTATGTTTAAGAACTTCATCCAGGGAGGTCTCCCCTGTTGCCGCCTTTGAGAGTCCTTCTCTTCGCAGGGAAATCATTCCCTGCTCAAGGGCCAGGTTTCGTAATTGATATTCCGGAACTTTGGCTGCAATGGCTTCTGCCATCTCGTCTGTGACCATCATCAATTCATATAGTCCGGTCCTGCCTTTATAGCCTGTCCCGTGGCATTTTGTGCATCCCCTGGCTGTCATGAGGGACAGGGTTTTTATCTCATCCCTTGTAAAACCATGGTGTTCAAGTTTTTTTGCAGAAATGTGCCGAGCCGTTTTTTTGCAATGGGGACAAAGGGTTCTGACCAGACGTTGGGACAACACCATGCTTACGGTGGCGGCCAGAATATAGGAAGGGATGCCCATGTTTTTCAGTCGGATAATGGCTGCGGCACAATCATTCGTATGCAGGGTGGCGAAGACCAGATGGCCTGTCATGGAAGCCTTCACTGCGATTTCGGCGGTTTCAGCATCCCGGATTTCGCCCACCATGATGATATCAGGATCCTGACGTAAAAAGGCCCTCAGTGCAGTGGCAAAGTCCATGCCCACATCCTCCTTTACCTGTACCTGGTTGATTCCCCTGAAATGGAATTCCACGGGATCTTCCACGGTGAGAATTTTGACTTCTTCGGAGTTGAGCTGGTTCAATATGGAATACAGGGTAGTGGTTTTGCCTGAACCTGTGGGACCTGTGACAAGGATCAGTCCATAGGGGTTCTGGATGCAGGAGGAAAGTTGCCCAAGGACAGCAGGGGCAATGCCGAGGCTGGACAGATCCATATTCAGGGAATTGGGATCAAGCAGGCGCATGACAACGCTTTCTCCAAACAGGGTGGGAAGTACAGACACACGGAAATCAATGGGTTTGTTTCCGCTGGCCTGGAAGGTAAAGCGTCCATCCTGGGGGATTCTTCTTTCGGTAATATCCAGTTTGGCAAGGATTTTGATTCGGGAAATCAATGCATTTTTGATGGTAAGAGGCAAGCTCATGGCCTTGTACATGCTTCCGTCCAGCCGGAATCTTACCTGCAGCATATCTTCGAATGGTTCAATATGAATGTCCGAAGCCTTATCCTGAATTGCCTTTGTCATGATTCCATTGACAAGCTGTACCATGGGAGCACCGGAGGCCAAAATCTCCTCTTTTTCCGTATCCTGATTTGCCGGACTCTGGCGAAACATGGTCATGGCCTGGGAAACCAGGGATCCAAAATCATTTATGACAGGTGCTTCCGGGCTATTGGTTTCTTTTATGTGCCCGGCCATCTGTGTTTTTTGTGACGGATTTGAATGGTCATAGAGCCTCTGGACTGCCTCCAGAATCTCCCTTTGTTTTGCCGCCACAGGCAGGATTTGTTTGCCAATCTGTTTTGTGATGATGGTAAGGGTTCTTGTATCCGTTGGATCTGCCATGGCAAGCACAAGGGTGTCATTTGTCATGGAAATGGGGCAAACCATGTATGCCCTTGCCGTGTCTGGAGATATCAGTGACAGGGTGAAATAGTCTGGGCTTGTATCTTCCAGGGTGGTTGCCTGGTATTGGCCGGTTCTGGTAAGCACATTGACAATGGTATCTTCTTCTATATAGCCTTTGGCAAGAAGAATGGCCGCCAAAGGCTTTCCCGTTCTCTGGTGGATATCCATGGCATTCTGCAGCTGGACGTTGGTGATCTGGCCTTCTCTGGCCAGGATGGTTCCGATGTGGTCTGACGTATTTTCCAGGCTAGGGGAATGCAATTGGGATGGAAACATGGAAGGAGTCATTTTGATTTACCTCCATGGGAAATCATGTTGAAAGGGAAATCAGAATGGTGGTCGTCAAGGAAGAAAAATTATTTGGGTGGTTTTTTTCGTATTCTGATAATTCCCGATACTATCAGCAAAATGCCAAGCATATAAAAGCAAAATTGGACAACAAATAATTTATGGCGGAAAAATTCAATTTCTGCAACCTGATCCATTACCCGGGGGATACGAAAAAACACCCCGATACCCACAATTATGAGAACAAGACCATAATAAAATCTGAATGTTGCATTTTTCATTGAAGATATCTCTCTATTGGTATTAAGGGCTTTTTTAGGTGTTGGTTTCAAATTCGGCAAGCTGTTTCTGAAATTTTTGATCCATGTCTTCGAGTTCTTCCATGGATGTTTCCAGTTCTTCAAATAATTGCCCTTCCTCGGTCTGTATCTTTGCCAGTTCCCTGGATAAGGTTTGTATTTTTTCACCGTCCTGATTCTGGGATGCTTCCATTAATTCTGCTTCAATGGATTTGGAGCGCTGCTCCAGTTCTTCGATCTGGTTTTCCAGACGGGCGATGGTTTTCTGGACAGGGCCCAATGTCTTTGACCGAAGGGAAATGATCCGGGATTTTTGCCGTCGCAAGTCCTTTTTATTGATGCTGGCCGTTTCTGTCTTTTTTGCAGGCAGGGTTTCTTCTTCCCAGCCTTCCTTATCCAGAAAGTCCTGATAACTTCCCTCAAATACAGATATTTGATTATTTTTGAATACCACAAGGCGATTGGCAAGGCAATGGAGGAACATTTCGTTGTGGGATACCAGGATGATGGCACCGGGAAATTCATCCAGGGCCGTGACAAAGGCGTCGCAGGATTCCATGTCCAGATGGTTGGTGGGCTCATCCAGAAGCAGCAGATTCAGGGGCGTGAGCAGCAGTTTACCCAGCATGACCCGGGATTTTTCTCCGCCGGAAAGCACGGAGATTTTTTTCAGGGCAAGATCCTGTTCAAACATCATGAGTCCGCAGATATTTCTGGCAGCCTGGCGGTCAAAATCAGGATGGGCATTGACAAGTTCTTCTTCAATGGTAAAGAATTCTGTTAATGTGCTGACATTGGTCTGTTCAAAGTATCCCATGGATACGCCGGGATTGATGCGGATGGTGCCGGCATCCGGCGAAAGACTCTGGCTGAATAATTTGAGCAGGGTGGTTTTGCCACGTCCGTTTTGTCCAATGATGGCGATTCTGTCTCCAGGATAGACCACAAGGGAAAAATCCTTTATCAGGGGACGGTCTTTTTGCCAGGAAAAGTTCAGGTTTTCCACGGCCATGACCTGTTTCCCTGCATAGGGCAGGCAGGAAAAGGAAAATTCCATTTGTTTGATGGGGGTAAGTTTTTCCTTGCCCTGGGTTTTTTCCAGGGTTTTGATTCTGGATTGTACCATGTTGGCAAGCCTTGCCTTGGCACGGAAACGGTTGATGAAGATTTCCATTTCCTTTTTTCGTTTTTCTTCGTTTACCCTGGTTTTTTCGTAGATTTCCTCTTCCTGGGAAATCTGTTCGTAATATTTGGCTGTGTTGCCCTGGATTTTTCTGATTTTTTTTCGATGGATGCCTGCAACATGGGTAACCACCTGATCCATGAAGCCCCTGTCATGGGTGACCATGAGAACTTCCCCCTGCCAGGAAAGCAAAAATTTGCTGATCCATCGAATGGAGGTGATGTCAAGGTAGTTTGTAGGTTCGTCCAGGATCAAAAGATTGGGAGAAGACACCAGCACCTTGGCAAGGTTCAGGCGAACCTGAAAGCCGCCGGAAAAGACACCGGGATTTTTGTCCATGTCTTCCGGTGAAAATCCCAGGCCTGCCAGAATTTTTTCTGCCTTCCAATGGTGATCCTTTTCATCTGCCTGCAAACCAAGCATGGCTTCCTGTAATACCGAAGGCTGGGAAAAGGAAATGGTCTGGGACAAAATTCCCATACGGTAGTCCGCAGGGCAGGTAATCCTGCCGTCATCGGGATGTTCTGCTCCTGTGATGATGTTGAGCAGGGTGGTTTTGCCGTGGCCGTTTCTGCCCACAAGGCCCACACGCTCTCCGGGATTGATCTGAAAGCCTGTATCTTCAAGCAGAGTCTGTCCGCCAAATCCCTTGGAAATGGAATCAATATGCAGCATTATGTGTGTATTCCGATGGTCAATTTTTGGGTGTTTTGTTTGTGTGTACGAAATTTTGTGGGGGCTATATTATCATGGGACTTGTCATTTTCAAAGTAGTGTTTGGTACTGTCTGTTTTTTCAGGAAAAAGTGTGGTATGGTTGTATAGCACAGGTTCACAGGGTACTTCTGGAACATTTATGAAATGGAAGCATGATTATGGGCAATTCTTCCCGCATGGTTGACAGACGAAAACGAACAGATATGGGTCACCGGATGTTTATTCTGTTAAGTATTTTTTCCTGGGTTGTGTTCATTGCAGGCCTTGTGATTTTCCACCGTGCCCAGCCTGAGTTTGTCACAGTATTTGATCGGTTTTATCATTTGAAATTACGCACCCAATGGGATTATCAGTATGTGACCTATATGTTTTACACCATTGCCGGCGGTTTTTTTGCCTCCCTTATTAATCTGCTGCTTGCAAGAATCCGTGCCAGGAGAAGAACCGATTACAAGGGCAATGTAATTTTTCTGGGGTGTTTGTATGGTATCATGATTGTCTTGACTGTCATGATTTTTCTTCGGGGAAATTTCTAGGGAAAATTCCTTTTCCGTTCAATTTTTCTTAAGATTTTTTTTCATTTGCCGAATAGCTGTGTGTTGCAGACTTGTGTCTTACTTGTTTGTTTGCTGAATGAAAATGAAAATAGATACCTATACATATATTTGGAGGTACTCGTACATGGGTTGTGTGAAACAGGGAAGATGGATTGTTGTGATAATGCTGCTGGCTGTTCATTTTGTTTTTTTTGTATATGCCAGTCCCTGTACGGCACAGGATTATATCGTTGAATTTGTAGAAGAATATTACAATGAGTCTCCGGCAGATTATAACGCACCGCCTGTAATTTACCATTCCATCCAGGTACTTTCCCACGCGGGCCCCAAATTATTGATTCTGAAGGGTGCCTATGGACCCTATCGTCATTGGTTGCGTCGGTATATTGCCAGGGGAAAGCAATTTGTCGCAACGATTCCCGATGCAGACAACCACAGATTTATTTCTTCCAAGGTTTATGAAATTGACGTAATTCAGGTGCATCCCATGAACCGGGATGAATGGAAATTTGTGGAGGATTTTCAGCCGCGAGCCTTGCCTCTGCTTCCGGAATCTTCCTATGTCATGATTTTGGATGAAGATTACAAAAGACAGCGGCTCATCGCTTCTGTTGTGGAGAAAATGGGGTATGTGCCCATGGCGATGAGCAATTCCGATAATGCCCTGGCCTGTTTCCTTAATCAGCCGGAAAAGTTTTCCATGATTATTGCCAACCATCATGCACCGGGGAAAGGTGTGGAATATTTTGTGGAAAGAGTGCTTCGGGTGGATCAGCAGATCCCCATTCTTGTGGAAACCGGATATCAGAATGCCTCCGTTGAAAGGGCATTTGCCGGCAGATTCTCCGGTGCTTCTTCGGTGATTCTCAAATCCATGGCCCTTGAAGATTTACGTAATACCATGTCCATTCTTCTGGGGAAGAAAAAAGGCGGGGAAAAAGTGGCTGACAGGGGAAATTCTGCAAATGGAAACGCATAAAAAGACGGTTGTGTGGAAAGAAAATCCCTTGGTTTCCAAAATTTTTTTTGGCTTGGTTGTTCTTTTATTGTGGGGCTTTTCTCCCCTTGTTCCCCAATCCCATTGTTCTGATTACAATGCCTATAAACAGGGCTTATCCAATTTTGTCACCTGTGAAATGACCCGCACGGGGGCAAAGTCCTATTTTCAGGGAAAGCCGTTTACCATTACCATGGTTGAGCTTTTCAATATTCAGCAGGAAGGGGATTTGACCATTCTTACCGGGGCTGTCCGGTGCAGCGTGCAAAAAAAGTTTCATGTGCTGCATGTGGCCCTGGGGCTGGAAACCATTTTGGGCAAAGAAAAGGTCTCCTATTTTCTCATGAGGGAAAAGGATTTTTTCATTCTTGCCACGGAACTCCTCAAATATCCATATAAGGAGCGGTGCCCCTGGGCGAGATATTGGATCGATATAGATTGAGTCCGATATATCTATATCCCAAACAGTCCATTGATAATTCCTTTATGTATTCTTGTTTCCGCTAATAGTCTTTGTCCAAGATATTCTTGCCTTTTAATAAAAGATATAGTAGAAAATTTGTCTCATAATCTGTCCGGCTTTTTGCTTTCATGGAAAGGTTTTTTACGTTGCCCCCGTAGCTCAGTGGATAGAGCATTGGATTCCTAATCCATGTGCGCAGGTTCGATTCCTGCCGGGGGCACCATGAAAATGATATATACGGACATATGGACCTGCATGGTCGAAATGACAGATATGAAATCCCATCTTCCCATCAATCAATTTCTGGATAAGGAGTTCTCATGGCAAAAGAAAAAGTAGTTTTGGCATATTCCGGCGGGCTGGATACATCGGTTATTTTGAAATGGCTTCTGGAACAAGGATATGAGGTGTTTGCCTACATGGCCAATATTGGTCAGCAGGAAGATTTCGAGGCAGCCAGGAAAAAAGCACTTCTCATTGGTGCTTCTGATGTGTTCATCGAAGATATGAGAAAAGAATTTGTTACGGATTATATTTTCCCAGTATATAAGGCAAATGCTGTGTATGAAGGCCGTTATCTTTTGGGAACTGCCGTTGCAAGGCCTTTGATTGCCAAAAAACAGATTGAGATTGCAAAGCAGGTGGGGGCCAAATTTGTTGCCCATGGTGCCACGGGAAAGGGGAATGATCAGGTGCGGTTTGAATTGTCCTATTATGCCCTGCATCCGGCCATCCAGGTAATTGCTCCCTGGAAAAACAAAAATTTCCTTGCAGCATTCCAGGGACGTTCTGATCTTCTTGCCTATGCGGAAAAACATGGAATCCCCACCAAGCAGACCGCTGCCAAACCCTATAGCGAAGATGATAATTTGCTGCACATTTCCCATGAGGCAGGAATTCTGGAAGATCCCGGCCACATTTGTGAGGAAGATGTGTATTCCCATACCATTGCCCCGGAACAGGCATCAGATACTCCCACTTTGATTACGCTTTCCTTTGAAGACGGAATCCCTGTAAAAGTTGTGAACCATGAGGATAACACCATAAAGACCGATCCTCTGGAATTGTTTGAATACCTGAATCTGCTTGGCAGGGAAAACGGTATTGGCCGTCTGGACATGGTGGAAAACCGGTTTGTGGGCATCAAATCCCGTGGAGTATATGAAACTCCCGGCGGAACCATTCTCCATGAGGCGCATCGGGATATAGAAGGGATTGCCATGGACAGGGAAGTCATGCGCCTGCGTGATATGCTGTCTTCAAAACTTAGTGAACTTGTATATAATGGTTTCTGGTTCAGTCCTGAAATGGAATTTCTCATGGCAGCCATTGATAAGAGCCAGGAACTCATTGATGGAGATGTCACCCTGAAATTGTACAAGGGTAGAGCCTATCCCGTTGCCCGTACAAGTCCTTCTTCCCTCTACGATCAGGAACTTTCTTCCATGGACACCGAAGGGGGATACAATCAGGAGGATGCCCAGGGATTTATCAGGATCAATGCCATCCGGCTCATGGCACATCGGAAGATCGTGTCAAAAAAATTCTGATGAAGACATTTTTATAGAAAGATTATAAGCCAGCTTTTCAAGGGGCGTTGGATAAAGCTATTTTTATTCAACGCCTTTTTTTATCTTTCAGTATTACAAGGTAGCGGACAGCCTTGGTAAAAGGAAGGAGATATTTGTCCATGTGAATATGGTATTTTGCTTGGAGATCCGGGGTGATTTCTTCTTCTATTTGCTCTCCTTTGAGGGCGTAGAGGGTTCCCGTGGGAAAGATCAGGGGCTGGACAAGATCCACCAATGTTTCAAGATGGGCCACCCCCCGTGTGATGACGGCCTGGGGCTGAAAATTGTCCATTGGAAATAGCCCTGGCTTTGAAAAATCTTGAATCCTTGCATGAACAGCCCTGATGTCTTTCAGGTGCAGTTGCCGGATGAGGTGGTTGAGGAAATTGGTTTTTTTTCTGGCAGAATCCACCAGGCAAAATTCCAGGGACGGGTTCATAATTTTCAAAGGAATGGAAGGGAAACCTGCCCCCGGCCCAAGATCCACAAATTTTGTTTCATCATCCAAAAAACTGCCGGCACAAACAGCATCCAGAAAATGTTTTTCCGCCATGGCAACGGGATCTTTGATTGCGGTAAGATTTATCTTGGTATTCCACTTCATCAGTTCTTCTGCATGGCAGGTCATGGCAGAAAGTGCCTCTTGGGGCAATTCAATGGAAAGTGCTTCTGCGCCCCTGGCAAGGTGTGATGAGAAGAGGGAAAGGCTTTTTGAAATATCCATTGTTCGTGTTTTTATAGAGAAATTCTGATGGTATGGGCCTTGAGTCCGGTTTTTTTATTGAATTGCTTCACTTCTTTTTCTGCATCTTCACGGGACAGGAATTTCCCGGTTCTTACTGTGTACAGGATCGCTCCATTGGGCATATTCTTTTTAATGATTCTTGTTATATATCCAAGGTCTTTCAATGTCTCGCAAATTTCTTCTGCATTTTCTTTCTTGTCGTAAGCACCTGCTTGCAGTTCATAGAGTTCCAATACCTTTGGCGGCTTCTTTTTCTGGGGAAGATGCTTTTTTATATTGGATGTCTTTTTTTGTATATTTTTGGGTGTATTTTGTTTGGATACTGGCTGGATTTGTGCAAGTTTTTCCCTGGCATATTCCTGGTCAGGAGCAAGTTTTATGGCTTCCTGGTAGGTTTTTTTTGCTTCGGGAATATTGTTCATCTTTGCCAGCGTATCTCCTTTGAAACAAATGGCTTGGTATAAATCCGGTTTGATTTCCAGGGCCGCATTTACATCGGCAAGGCTTTGTTTCAGATTTCCCAGTTCTGAACGACATATCGCACGATTAAAATATGCAAAATAACTATTTGGAATTTTTTTAATTTCATGGTCATAATGCAGGATGGCCTTTTGGTATTGTTTTTGATAAAAATAGGCCACCCCAAGGTTTGAATGCAGTCCCATGACATTTTCATCAAGGAGCAGGGCCTTCTCGAAATCCGAAATTGCCAGGGGGTACAGTCCAAGTTTCATGTATGCAGCGCCCCGGTTTTTATAGGCATCAGCCATGTCCGGGTGTTTGTCTATCAATTTTGTGAATTCATTGGCAGATTCTGAATATTTCCCTTGATTCAAAAAAAGGACCCCTTGTTCGAATATCTGTTTTTCCCGCAATAATTGCGAATCTTCCGTCGAGGCAAAGCATGGCAGGAACACGGATGACAAAAGCAGGAATGTGATGGAAACAAGGCTTGTGGAAATATATGATCTGGACATCATCTGATCCTTTGTGGTTTCATGGACTTTATTGACACTACTATATATGATAGATTTTCTCCAGGGGCAAGTCAGTCAGATCTTCTGTAAACCGGGAAATGCTTCTGTCAGGTAATGATTTGCTATACATTTAATTTTGGCCAGAAAGAAATTCACAGATGAAACCGTTGCATCCTTTTGAATTGGATCTGGAAAAAAATATTTTGATCCAGGCAAGTGCCGGAACCGGCAAAACCTATACCATTACCACCCTTGTAATTCGTCTTCTGGCCCAAGGGTATCCTGTGGAATCCATTTTGGTTGTGACCTTTACGGAAGCTGCGGCTGCAGAATTAAAATTACGGATTCGTCAACGGATTTCCAATGTTGTTGAGCAGATGTCATGTCGTTGCAACCGAACGGTTTTACATGATGATTGCCGGGAAGAGGTAGTGTCTGATCCTTTGGCTGCCCATCTTTTGAGCCAAGACAGGGCAGAGCAGATTTCCCTTTTGCTTTCCCATGCCTTGATCTGTTTTGATCAGGCCTCCATCATGACCATTCATTCTTTTTGTATGCAGGTGCTGCGCTCCTGTGCCTTTGAAAGTGGAGCGGCATTTGACATGATCCTGGCACCGGATCTTGGTAAATATCTCCAACAGGTGATCCGGGATTTTTTCATGGTGGAGGTGTCCAACCTGGATGAGCTTTTTCTTGGATTTCTTGATACAAAAAATATTTCTCCGGAATCTTTGTTCCAAACAGTTCTGCAAGTGAGCAGTCGTCCCCATATTCAGGTGATTCCAAGGTTGGATGATTTGCATGGAGGTGAGAAAAATGACACTATCATCAATTTTTCCTCCAAATGGAGTGGAGTCTGCCATGAAATTCTTGCCATTCTTGATGGGCAGTCTCAGGAAATTACTGAACTAATCCAGAATGATCCTGGCATCAATAAGAGAAGTTATTCCAAAACCAGAGTTCCCAAGTGGATGGAGCAAATTCGGGATTCCTTTACCTCATTCAACACAAAAGTTCCTTTGTTTGAAATGAGTGAAAGCGGTCATGTTTTGTATAAGTTTGCCCGGGAACGCATCGCCCGGAATACCAAAGAGGGACATAGCCCTTTGTCCCATCCTTTATTTGATTTGTGTCAGGAGCTTGCAGACATTTGGCAGGGGCTTGAAAACAACCTGTTGTGCCTTCAATGGAAATGTATGGAATTTTGCCAAAAGGAACTTGCTGGGATTCGGGAAAAGCAGGGACTTTGTTTTTTTGATGATTTAATCAATGACCTTGCCGCAGCCCTTGCCGGTGGGAGGGGGAAAGTTCTCAAAGAAGTAATTCGTTCCAATTATCGGGCATGTCTCATTGATGAATTTCAAGATACAGATGAGGGGCAGTACCGGATTTTTTCCGCCTTATTTGGTGATAAAGGTACTCCTTTTTTTATGATCGGGGATCCCAAACAGGCAATTTACGGATTTCGGGGAGGGGATATCTTTACCTATTTTTCTGCTGCTGCCAGTAGTGAAGAACAATTTACCCTGCATACCAATTACCGTTCATCCCGGGAACTTGTACAGGCGGTGAATGGAATTTTTTCTTCTGTTAAAAATCCTTTTTTGTTTGAGGAAATTAAATTTTTTCCCGTTGAGTCTGCTCCAAATCCGCCCTGTTCCTTTGCGGAAAAAGACCAGCCAGGGTTTCGGGTGTCCCTAATTGGTTGTGATGGTTTTGCCCTGGACAAAAACGGCCGTATAAGAAACGAAGAAATCCTGTATAAAATTCCTGCTGTTTTGGCAGATCAGGTTCGATCTGATCTTGCAAATGAAGCATTACGGTTTATGGATAAGGATGGAAATATACGTCATCCTTTACCTTCCCACATGGCAGTACTTGTGCGGACAAACGAGCAGGCAAAGGCTGTCCATGGTGCCTTGTCTGCTTTGGGGATACCTTGCTTTGTGGCCAAAACAGGGTCGGTATTTGCTTCCTGCGAAGCACAGGAGCTGTATGAAATCCTGCTTGCAGTAGCCCATCCGGATCAGGCCCCCAGAATCAGGGCTGCATTGACAACCTCCATCTTTGGCTACACCGTGGGGACACTTGCGGATTTGGAGGATCAGGATTCGGATTTTCTGGCAGATTGGCAGGAGACGTTTTTTTTCTTCAATGAATTGTGGCAAACCAAGGGCTTTCTTTCCATGATACAAACCTTGATTCATCTGCCAAATAGCCTTGGCAGAGAAGGGTCGAGCATTTCAGAACGAGGTCTGACAAATGTGTTTCATCTTGTGGAATTGATTTCCCGGGCACAGGAGGAAAGGCAGTTTTCCATGTCTTTACTTTTGACCTGGCTTGCCCGTCAGTTGGATGAAAAGTTCCGGCAGGAAAGTCAGGACGAGCTTCGATTGGAGAGTGACAGCAAGGCTGTTGCCATTGTGACCATTCATCGAAGTAAGGGGATGGAATATCCCATTGTGTATTTGCCGTATTTGTTCCTTTCTGGAAAGAAGTCATCGTCCGGGGCTGTATTGTTTCATGATCCTGAAAAGGAAAACCGCTTGTTTTTGGATCTTTGTCCCTCCCAAGAAGCTTGGGAATACTATTTTCGGGAGGTGTTGGCAGAAGAACGAAGACTTTTGTATGTTGCTTTAACCCGGGCTTCTGTTTTGTGCAGGGTCTTCTGGGCAGGGACTTCCCAATTGACAGATTCTGCCCTGGGCCAGATGATTCACGCAGATTCTTTTGGTGCAGAAAATTGTATTTCAGGTGGGACGAATGGCGACAAAAAGGATCTTGACAAAAGGATTTGGGAGGATTGGCAGAATCTTGCAGTCAAAAGTAGTGGAAGTCTTTCCGTAGAAAGGTTTTCTTTTCAGAATTTGGGGCGCTATTGCCCGGAAAAGGAAACTGAAAATATTGACCTGTATCGGAAATTTCAGGGAGAGATGTTCCCTGATTTTTCCATGACTTCGTTTTCTTCCATGGTTTCAGGGGCAAAGGATCTGGTTTCATCCTGGGATTTGGGAAGTCAGGAAACAGAAAACTTATTGGATTCTCAGATAGAAAAAGAAAGTCAGGCCACTTTTTCTGAAAATCAGGAGAAGGCTTTGTACAGTCGCCTTGCAGATTTTCCCAAGGGATCGGTTGCCGGAAATTTTTTCCATGGGGTGTTCGAGGATCTGGATTTTACCTGCGCAAAAGACTTTTTGAAGGAGATCGTAAGGGCAAGATTCCATGAGTTTGGTTTTGAAGAAGAATCGCTTTTTGATATGGCCTGTTCATCGGTGGAACAGATTCTGCAAACTCCCCTTGGTACAGAATGGGGAGTGGATTTTTGTCTGGAAGATATTTCTTGGCAGGATCGGCTTACAGAACTTGAATTTGTATTCCCTGCTGATGCCATGGATGGAAATACGCTTGCACGGGTGCTGGAAAAAAATCCATTGTGTAAAAATTATGCCTCCAGGATAAAACAATCAGGAATCAGGTCTTTGAAAGGTTTTGTTCATGGATTCATTGATCTTGTGTTCCGGTACAAGGGCAAATGGTATCTTTTGGATTATAAATCCAATTATCTTGGACGTTTTTATAATGATTACAACCAGAAAAACATGATTGAGGCAATGGAATCCCATGATTATTTTCTTCAATACCATATCTATCTTGTGGCATTGCATCGATATTTGAAATTACGATTGGAAAATTATCAATATGAAAGTGATTTTGGAGGCGTTTTGTATCTATTCATCCGGGGAATGGCTGGGAAGCAAGGAATATCCGGTAATATGGAAGAATCAAAAGGGGATCATGTCTTGGAAACAGTACAGATAAGTAGTTCAGATATGCAACCCTTTGGCGTATTTCATGACAGACCGTCTTTGGATGTGTTAAATGATTTGGAAACTTTGTTGATTCCCTGACATGCTGTATGGTCGGGAAGGTTTATGTGCCTTGCGTACCTGGAATCTAAGGAAAATTCTTGAAAAACCGTGGGATTTTCGATATACAATAATACCGTTATGCCTGGGTGGCGGAATAGGTAGACGCAAGGGACTTAAAATCCCTCGGGGCTTAGCCCTGTACGAGTTCAATTCTCGTCCCAGGTACCAGGATTATAAAGGGTTTTCAGTAAATGGCCGGCTAGGTATCTGAAAACCCTTTTGTTTTTATATGAAAGTCCCTATAACATGCTGAATTACTTTCATTCTTGGTTATGGACTGATCTGGAGGATAACATACCCAGTCGGCCTGTGGCCGTTATAGGGGAGAAGATCATCAGTTAAAGAGGAGGAACGCATGGAAATAACAAAGGAAAATACAAGGATTGGCTTTATTGGATTGGGTATTATGGGAGCCTCCATGGTAGGGCATATTCTTGGAGCAGGATTCCAGGTGCATATTTATACAAGAACCAAAAACGATCAAGCCAGGAAACTTATGGAAAAGGGCGCTGTCTGGGAAGATTCTGTGGCTGATCTTGCCAAAAAATCCCAACTCATTATCACCATGGTTGGGTATCCAAAGGATGTGGAAGAGGTGTATCTGGGAGAAGCTGGAATTCTGGAAAATGTTGCCCGGGGAAGCATTGTCCTTGATATGACAACTTCAAAACCCGACCTTGCCAGGAAATTATATGAAGAGGGGAAAAAAAGAGAAATTTCCGTGCTGGATGCACCTGTGTCTGGTGGAGATACCGGAGCCAGAAATGCAGCTTTGTCCATCATGGTAGGCGGTGATGAAAAAGTCTTTGACCTTGTGCTGCCGTTGCTCAGACTCATGGGAAAAAATATTGTTTATCAGGGAGGTGCAGGTTCTGGCCAGCATACAAAAATGTCTAATCAAATTGCCATTTCTGCGGGTATGATTGCCGTGTGTGAAGCCATTGCCTACGCAAAAAAAGCTGGGCTGAATCCGGAAAAGGTTCTGGCATCCATTAGTCAGGGAGCCGCAGGATCATGGAGTTTGAGCAATCTTGGCCCAAGGATTCTGGAGCAGGATTTTGCCCCCGGGTTTTTTATCAAGCATTTTATCAAGGATATGGGAATTGCCCTGGAATCTGCCAAGTCCATGGGGCTTGATACGCCGGGCCTTTCCATGACCTTTGATATGTATAGAAAACTGAAAGAACAGGGGCTTGCAGACAAAGGTACCCAGGCTTTATTTACACACTATTTGTGATATTTTGATCTTGAATCGGTTCTTGCAGAAAACAGAACCGCCCCGAAGAAAAGCATTCTTTGGGGCGGTTTTGTTTTGCTTATTGCGAATTGAATCAGAGTTTTTTCTTTAACATGTAAAAGTCCACAAGTCCCGGATCATTTTCTGCAATGCGCGAATTCATGTCTACTGTGGTTTCAGGGGGATGCATGATGACTTCGCTGCCGGGCTGCCAGTCAAGGGGGGTTGCGACATTTTGTTCGTCACTTAACTGAAGGGCTTTGAGGGATCTGAGAATTTCGTCCATGTTTCGTCCCACGTTCAAGGGGTAGTACATGATCAGACGAATTTTTTGTTTCGGATCAATGAAAAATACCGCGCGAATGGCAGCCGTGGAGGCTTCATTGGGCTGGATCATTCCGTATAATTTTGCCACCTCCATTGTAATATCTGCGATAATGGGAAAATTGAAGTCCACACCGGTTTTTTCCTTTACCGCATTTACCCATCCCAAGTGGGCGAAAATACTGTCGATGCTTAATCCCAGTAATTTGGTGTTCAGCACATCAAATTCGCTTTTGCGTTGTGCAAAACCTGACAATTCTGTGGTGCAAACCGGGGTAAAATCCGCAGGATGTGAAAACAATACTACCCAGCTGTCTTTCCCGTAATCTGAAAGTGTCACCCATCCGTGGGTGGTTTTTGCTTTGAAATCAGGTGCCTGGTCGCCGATCAATGGCATGGGAGGTCTTTCTATATTTTGATTTTCCATAAGTTATATCTCCTGTATGTAAATTGAATAACATGTCCAAATTCATCATCAAAATCGTACATCTTTATGTATCATCAATGATTTGTTTCCGGCATGATCTCTGGAAGTCTGTGAAAAGGCTTACGAATGGCGGAATGTATTTTGAACCTGTTAAAGACTATAACATGTTAGCCAAGTAAAAACAATGTTAAAATAAAATAAAAAAATTAGGCTAAGGTTTTTCTATGTATGCGTAAGCACTATGGTTGTGAATTGATTCAAAATTTTCTGCGGCCACGGAAAACCAGGTAATGTTAGTATCCGATCGCAACTCACCTGCCACATCCCGTACAATATCTTCTACGAATTTCGGATTGTTATATGCCTTTTCCGTGACATATTTTTCGTCTTTTCGTTTGAGAACCGAAAAAATATCGCAGGATGCAGATTTCTCCACAAGTTCCACAATATCTTCAATCCATATCAAACGCCGGAACCTTGCTTCCACCAGCACCTGACCTCTTTGGTTATGGGCACCGTAGTCGCTGATTTCCTTGGAACATGGGCATACCGATGTAATGGGAACCGTCACCTGTAACACAAGGTCTGTCTGATTTTGTGCATTGGATGAGCCGATGATGCTACAATTATAGTCCATCAGGCCCTTTGCTCCGGTAACAGGAGCTTGTTTTTCAATGAAATAGGGAAATGTGATTTCTATGTGGGATGATTCTGCTTCCAGGGTACTCTTCATCTCTTGCAGAATCCTGGTCAGGGATTCAAGAGAAATGCTGGAACGAAAGGTGTTCAAAATTTCCACAAATCGACTCATGTGGGTACCCTTGCATTGATGGGGTAAATCCACATACATGGAGATTTTTGCAACGCTGCCCTGGGTGCCGTTATGTTTGTCCAGAACGGTAACCGGGTAAGTTAAATTTTTGATGCCTACCTTATTTATGGGCAGATTCCTGTAATCTGGTTGTTTTTGGACATCAATCATAACACTTGCACAATGGATAAAACAGGTCTTTTGCTTTATTCAAAAGGGGTTTCAGGGGCTTCTTCTTTTTGGCGTACAATTCTTTTGGCGGCAATTTCCCTGAGTGCAGAAACGACATCTCCATTTTTTGTGGGTGGAATCAACAATTCAGCACCTTCCCGTATCTGGCGGACTCTTTTGGCGGTCAGGTGTACCAGTTCAAAACGGTTGTTTACATTTTGCAAGCAATCTTCGATGGTTACTCTTGCCATTTTTTTATCTCCTCCTATAAAAAGTCTACAAAAAAAGTATTAAAACCAAGCACCTGATTAAAAATAGTTATCCAGCCAGGGCCAAAAGTTTTTCAATCGGGATAG
>PDWI01005250.1_pt1 | contig 19809 bp, 22 predicted proteins | sample 1430891 | NCBI WGS metagenome assembly PDWI01 (sample SAMN01162508, study PRJNA174530) | Oral metagenome, whole genome shotgun sequencing project. | biome: Marine environment; feature: Marine mammal; material: Swab sample of the gingival sulcus; isolation source: swab sample of gingival sulcus...
GTTCTGATCAATAATATCAGCGATGCAACATTTGTGAAAATAATGCTGCAAAATCGGGGCAAAACCAATCGGCTTTGTCTCGACATTATTATTGACGTTGTCCGCCATGATATTAATCCACATAACTTATTAAAATCATATAATATATTAACAAGAAAATTCTAGTTTTATTTTGCGTCAAATTTTTTATCATATTAAAATTATTTATTATTATTCTACCAATGGGATTGGTGCGGGCAGGGAGAATAAAATGGGATTTTGCGGTTTACATAGCAAATCCTATACAAATCCAGTTAAAAAATTTCGTCATTGCTAAAATCAGCCCATCATATTATTATGAAAAGATGTGATTTTTTAAATCAGTGAAGGTAGTTATTTCTAAATTCTATAAAGGAAGAAGACAATGAAAAAATTATTTTTTGGATGGGCCGCAGTAACGGTCATCGCTGCCATGACGGTTGTCGGTGTGACAACCGTTAACGCGGCGCAAAAGAAAGTACGATGGAAAATGGCCATGAGCTGGCCGAGCACCCTTACGCCGTTAGCCTCTTCGGGCCCCCGGCTTGCCAAGATGGTCAGTGACATGACCGATGGTAATTTTGTTATCCGGGTGGACGGTACAGAAAAGCATAAAGCAGCCCTGGGGGTTCTCGATATGGTGAAGGGGGGGCAATATCAAATGGGTCATAGTACGTCCTATTACTGGAAAGGCAAAGATATCACCACCACCATTTTTACCACGTCCCCCTTTGGTATGAATGCCCAAGAGCAAAAGGCCTGGCTGTACTATGGCGGCGGTATGGAATTGATGCAGAAAACCTATGATAAATTTAACGTTTATGCATTCCCTGGTGGAAACACTGGTGTTCAGATGGGGGGCTGGTTTAAAAAGGAAATTAAAAGTCTCGATGACCTCAAGGGGCTTAAAATGCGTATTCCCGGCCTGGCGGGTGAAGTGTTTGCTAAATTAGGGGTGAACGTAACGAATATACCGGCCGGTGAAGTTTACACCTCTCTTGACCGGGGAACCATCGATGCACTGGAATGGGTCGGCCCGGCCATGGATATTAAAATGGGATTCCACAAAGTGGCCCCTTATTATTACACCGGCTGGCATGAACCCGGCTCAGACATGCAGTTTCTAATTAATAAGAAACAATTTGACCGGCTGCCGCCCCGTTATCAAGCCGTCCTAAAGACCGCCATGCAGGCAGTTGCTGCTGATTTGTTCAGTGATCACTTTAACATGAGTGCACAGGCATGGGCAAAAATGAAGACCGATTACCCCAACATCAAAATCAAAACCTTCCCCACAGCGGTTCTCAAAGCGATGAAAAAAGCCACTGACGAGGTTATGGAAGGGTATGCGGCAAAAAATGAGAGCTTTAAGGCGGTATATGACTCCCAAAAAGCTTATATGGCCAAAGCCCGCAAATGGTCTAAGATGTCAGAATACTATTACATCCAGACGTCGGAAGCCGTTGAATAAAGTCCATGATCAAAATCAAATCTGCCACAGATACGCCGGATTTCAAGTCACCATCAAGGCACGCCAATGGAGGCATATTGGTTATATGTGTCCTTTAGCGTAACGCCGAGAGTGACTTAAAAGACACGTAGATGGACGATTTTATTTTGATCATGGGCTACCCCCCAATGTTGGGTAAACACTGTTTGTTTCATTTGATGAGATGATGTAATAGGACCGCTGGGTATTGGAATGAAATGTTCCGTATCCAGCGTTTTTTATGGAAAAGGACAAGATGTTGATTAAGCTGGAAAATTTTTTTGACTCCGTTGCCGGAGTGGTTGGACGTATCACATCAATATTGCTGTTATTGATGATTTTAAACGTGTTTTATGATGTGGTCATGCGGTATTTCTTTCACAATAGTTCCGTGGGGATGCAGGAGATGGAGTGGCACCTGTTTTCCATTGTGTTTTTGTTTGGTGTCTCAGTTGCATTGCTGGACGAGGGACATGTCAGGGTTGATTTTTTGTATGAAAAATACAGTGTAAAAACCAAGGCGATCGTCAATATTATAGGGACCCTTTTCTTTTTATTGCCCCTTGCCCTGCTGGTGAGTACGGGGTCCTATGAGTATGTCATGGATGCCTACATCAGCGGCGAAATTTCAGAGGATCCCGGCGGGTTGACCCATCGGTGGATCATCAAATCCATGATCCCACTCTCTTTTTTCTTCTTAATTTTCGTTGCCGGGGGATATGTAGTTAAAAATATTAATATTTACAGAGGGGTACGCCCACATGGCAAAGGCGGTGCAAAATGACCGGCATTGTGATGTTTGTTGCCGCCCTGGTCCTTCTTCTCATCGGGTTTCCTGTGGCATTCACATTTGGTTCGGTTGCCGTATTCTTTGGTTTTTTGTCGGCCATCGTAGAATTGGGCACCGATGCCACCTTGACGGCCGTGTATGATGAGTTCTTTTTAATGTTTTCCATGATGCCGTTTAGAATTTATTCGATCATGACGAATACAATTCTGATGGCCGTTCCCTTGTTTATCTTTATGGGGTTGGTACTCCAAAAATCCCAATTGGCGGAGCGGTTACTGGAATCCATGGGATTGCTTTTCGGCCGGGTTCGCGGCGGTGTTGCCATCAGCACCGTTCTGGTCGGCACCCTGCTGGCCGCATCAACTGGTGTGGTTGGGGCCTCGGTCGTTGCCATGGGGGTCATCTCTTTGCCGGTCATGTTGAAATACGGGTATTCTAAACGGTTGGCCACTGGCACCATCTGTGCCTCGGGGACGCTTGGACAGATTATACCACCGTCAATTGTGCTAATTGTTCTGGGTGACGTATTTAGCCAGCCTGTGGGCGACCTGTTCAAGGCGGCGGTCTTGCCCGGTTTGGCCCTGGTGGGGGCGTATATCACTTATATTTTGGTGATCAGTTTTCTAAAAAAAGATGTTGCCCCTGCCATTCTTGATGCAGAGGCCCATGAAACAGTGTCCATTGGGCAGGCGCTTTTTGCCATTATTCCTCCGCTGACATTGATTGTGCTTGTCCTCGGATCCATTTTTGAAGGCATTGCAACCCCCACGGAATCGGCCTCAGTCGGTGCCATCGGCGCCCTCCTTCTGGCGGCAATGTATAAACAGCTGAATTGGGACATTATCCAGAGTTCGGCCCTTGAAACCGTTAAAATATCTGCCATGGTATTTGCGATTCTCATTGGTGCCACTGCATTTTCCATGGTGTTTGTATACAGCGGTGCCGATTACATTGTGGAAGAATTTATGATGGGCCTGCCTGGTGAAAAATGGTCTTTTCTCATCCTTTCCATGCTGGCCATTATGATGCTGGGATTTTTTATTGATTTCATCGAAATTTCCTACATTGTTGTGCCGATTTTAATGCCGATTTCCGCAACCATTGGTATCGACCCCATCTGGTTTGCCATTCTGATTGCCATGAACCTGCAAACCTCATTTTTAACGCCGCCATTTGGGTTCTCGCTCTTTTATCTGAAGGGGGTCTGTCCGCCCTCGGTGCAAACCGTTGATCTGTACAAAGGGGTAATGCCCTTTATTATTATTCAGATTGCGGTGTTGATTTCAATTGTTCTCTTTCCAGGGATATACGGATTTGCACATTAACCTAGATATCCAGTAGCTCCCATAATTGAAGTGCGTCGGATACGGGAATGCGGTCTGGCAAATCCGTATCCAGATGCGCTATGAAATTTTGGTTCACAGCGGTCAAAAGAGTGTTTAACTGATCAATATCCAACAGGGCTGATTTTGGGATCTCTTGTATTCCCTTGAAGTTTTCAGGGCAGAAATCCACCATGGCATCTCCGTCCTTTTCCAGATAGATGGGAAACCCATGGGTCCGGCAGATCACAGGTCGGGCCTGGTATACCATGCAGATGTGATCCACAAGAAGGGGACATGCATCGTCCCCGGCTCGGACTTGGGAGATGACCCTTTCCCGGTCTTCTTCAGGCAGGGCAGCAAAGGCCCTGGACAGGGCAAAGGCTTCCACAGGGAAAAGGGTTAAAAATCGGCAGCAGTCGTCACACCCCTTCTTACAGGCAATGCAGTCCCCCAGGTGGTCCATAATGGTACTGGTATGGGCAGTTATCCGCTGGAGAAGGGCATTATAATTTTTAAACAATTGGTCAACGATATGGTGCTGGCTCATGCCTGAGTGATTCCATGCCTTGAATTTGAGACGCTGTGTTTTTAACTCCTGTCATATGGTATTCTATATCATACCAAGAATAGGGGGCCAAGAAGATCGTTCTAAGACGATGGAACAGAACTCACCGTTTTCATTTACATGAAACTTGTGATCATATATCTTTTTTGAGCGTATTGTAACAATCACAGACGGCACTCTTTTCTTTCCAGGAGGAACTATGAAAGCGGACAGACTCAAAACATATCGATATTTTCTCAAAGACAGTATCCGGAAAACCATCGCGTTTAAATTTACAGATCAAAATCAGGGTGTTCCGGTGCCGCCCATTGAAAAACCCTACCCCGATGGCGCCACCCTGATCGATCTTCCCGGCCCTGATGAATGGCAACAGATCCCTAAAACAGATATCACTCAGGCCATCGGCAATAGAAAAAGCCGCCGGGCATACCAGGATCAAAGCTTATCTATAGAAGAGCTGGCATATCTGTTATGGTGTACCCAAGGGGTCCGAAGTAATCGGTTCCATGGCCATGCCTATCGGACGGTTCCATCTGCCGGCTGCCGCCATGCCCTTGAGACCTATCTTGCGGTGTTCAAGGTGAACGGTATGGACTCCGGCGTATACAGATATCTGCCCCTTTCCCATCAACTTTTGTTTGAATTTAAGGATGAGATGCTCTCCGAAAAGATGATCACGGCCTCCCTCAGCCAGCCCTATCCGGGACAATCTGCGGTGACCTTTATCTGGTCGGCCATTCCTTACAGAATGGAATGGCGATACGGATTGGCGGCCCATAAAGTGATCGCCCTGGATGCCGGCCATGTCTGCCAAAACCTTTACCTTGCCTGCGAGGCCATTGCCGCCGGCACCTGTGCCATTGCCGCATACGACCAAGAGGAAATAGATGCGCTGCTCGGCCTGGATGGAGAAGAGGAGTATGTGATCTACCTTGCCCCTGTGGGGAAAGTTAAAACACGCTGATCGTCGTTTTCAGGTATTGATCAAAAGAACAGCAACACAGGCCATAACCAGAAACACCCAGTTGGCAGGTCGGAGCGTCTCTTTCCATTGGAGAAAAAAAAATGGTCAGGGTCAGATAAAAATAAGTGTTCATGGGGTGTCTTAATTCACGTTATTGAATTCCCGGCACGATTGGGGGACTTGACGCTTTGGCTTTTTTCTGCGTCGCATTCAGCCGTTTAAAATGTGCGACCACATTTTTGGTTTCTTCTTCCATGGCAAAGGGGAATACGGTCATGGCCTCTTTAAAATTGGCAGCTTCCAGTATGGCTTCAATGGGAACCGGTCCCTGAGGCGTTCCAATCTGAGCCGCGCCGATAAAAACGACATCCCGATCGTCATCATCGGATCCATCTGGTTTAATGGGAATCATCTTTCGAATGGTGGCAATTTTTAAATCCGTAATGGTTTCTTCACGAAAAAGATTGTCTTGATCCACCTGAAAGTCAATGCTTGAAGGGGCGCTGACGTTGTCATTCATATATGTCTCCTGTCAGGGTTAAAACCGGACTTAAGGTTAGACGCATCATTGCATGAAACCATGCAAAATTACAGGAATGATTCAAAATATATTCGATATTGGAGAAATAAATTGCCAAGCCCGTGGCGCAATGGTCAAATGATGGGGTGCCATGAAAACGATTTATATCACCAAAAAAGATAGAAACCCATTATTTTTTTCTTGACACTTGATCTCTAAATTGGTAATTAACGTGGCTCATTGGGCGATTAACTCAGTTGGGAGAGTGCAACCCTTACAAGGTTGAAGTCGCAGGTTCAAGCCCTGCATCGCCCACCACCAAAGTGAGTACGGGGGTGTAGTTCAGTTGGTTAGAACGCTAGCCTGTCACGCTAGAGGCCGCGAGTTCGAGTCTCGTCACTCCCGCCACAATATATAAAGGTTTTCAGCTTTTCGCTGAAAACCTTTTTTTTATGAACCTCTGTGTAGATCTTTCAATCTTTTTTGTGGGCTGTGCCTGGGTATCGATAGGACAGGGACGGCCCATGGCCGTTATTTAAATAAAAAGTTACAAATTGATACTTTGCCTTAATTCATACGCGATACTACTGCTTTCAAGGCGCATCACACTTTCTTCGGAGTACCCGAAACTCAACAGGTTGATACTCCCATACCATGAAATCCGCTGATCAATAACAGCAAATTTTTGATGAATATTGGATTTAAATGAGATTAGAATCCCAGCGGCATGAACTTGGGTAAACAATGATTCCAGGGCGTGTTTCTGAGGTGTATTCACCGTATCCACAGGCCGGGTGAGAATATGAATTTTCACCTGCCGGCCCATTAATGGTTTGAAATATGCCATCATTTGATTTAAGCGGTTCCGTGTCACAAAGGGACTGACGATCAGCACCTCAGAGGCAGCCCGTTGAATATCATTGAGATAAACGGGGAAAAAGGTTTCCTTATTAAAAATCAGATTTACCGGTGCACCTGGGAATGTTTCCCCTTTGGTTTTGTATCCCATGGCAGCATAGCCTTTGAGGCGTTTGGCATACATCCGTTCAAGCATGCCTACATGCAGATCCACATAGTCGTATATTCGGACTTCCGTTTTATTTTTTCTTAACCGGTGCAAGCGTCCGGCATATTGCTGCAGGGTGCCTTTCCAGGAGATGGGCATGGCCAGGAACAGGGTATCCAAGCGGGGTTCATCAAACCCTTCTCCAGCAAAACTGCCTGTGGAAACCAGGATAAACGGTTCGTCGTCAGGTATGGCCCAAATACGGGAAAGGATACGATTGGTTTCTTTCGGACCCAGTCCGCCCGTCATACAGATGACATGGGCACCTTTTTTCTCCAAGGCCTGCCCAAGCCGATGCACATGATCGACCCAACCCGTTAGAATTAAAGTGTTTCGGCCTTCGTCCCAGGCATCGACGGCATCGTCAATAATGAATTGATTCCGTATTTCATCGGCGACCAGACGCACCTTTACATCGTGAAGTGATATCGGGAGATCTTTGGACTGCTCTGGAACCCGAAAGCCGGTAAACCTTGGGATCAAAAGATGATCAAAGGGTCGTTGTTTGGCTTGTCCAGTATCATCCACCGCATACCTTACCGGTCCACAGTAAAAAAAGATGATGGGATGATGGCCGTCTGACCGTGCCGGCGTGGCCGTCAGACCGTAAATATACTTTGCCGGTGCGGTTTTTAAAATCTGCGCCAACGTCACCGCTGGCACATGGTGGCATTCATCCACAATGATCATACCATAGTTTTTAACGGCTGCTTTCACCTGCCCACGGGAATTTAGGGACTGCATCAAGGCAATATCCACTATACCGCTTAACCGGTCTTTTCCCGCCGCCATGTGCCCGATACGATTACGCTGGATCTTCCGCCCTTTTTTAACGGGCTGTTCAGGTAATACGTCATGAAGACAAAGAAATTGAGACAGTTTCTCCCGCCATTGTACCAAAAGCTGCCTGCGATTAACGATCACCAGTGTATTGACCTTTCGATGGGCGATCAGGCCTGCGCCCACAACGGTTTTGCCAAACGCTGTGGCGGCGGATAATACCCCGGTGTCGTGTGCGGTCAACGCCTCAAGGGCAACTTGCTGTTCAGAACGAAGGCGGCCGTTAAATGACACATGTATTGCATTTCCAGAAAAGGTTTTATTCTTGTGCGCGATCTTTACCCCTTGATTTTCAAGCAATTGAAGCAAGTCTGACGCACATCCTCTGGGCAGCCCCAGGTACGCGTTGAAATCCTCGGCGCAGGAAATAATTCTGGGTGTTCCAAAAGTCGATCGCCGCATGGCCTGGGCCTTGTAAAATTGGGGATTGCTGAAGGCGGCCAGACGCTTCATCCTGTTCAGGGCACGGTGACTGAACCCAGATTTGGCCACATAAATCATGCCGGATGTCACAATCTCAGTACGGTGGGGAACATCTGACGCACTGAGTCGAACCTTTTCTTGTTTCCACGGTTTCGACGCGGGTGCCTCTGGATCCGGTACTGATTTCAATACCCCCATAACGCCGCCCTCGGGGTTTAGCCGGTCAATACAGGTTTGAACTGCCTTTTCATTCAGTTTTTTAACCTGGGATAAAAAAAGCCACTGGTCTGGATGGGGCACCAATTGTTTATCGATAAACATTGAATTGCCTTTGCTTCGGGGACCTTTTTGAAGGGGCAATGCAATCAGATTACCTAAGCCGCCCATGGGCAAGGTATCCTGATTGGGAAACAACCGATCATAGGAAGAAAAGGAAATTTCATGGCGGCACCCCATGGCATGGGTCAGGATGGCAGACCCCAATCTCCGTGCCAGGGATGCCGGGAGCGGTTCTTCAAAAAAGAACCAGGCATGGCATCCATTTCCCGACCTGGATCGTTCAACCGCAACAGGAAGTTGATGGTCTGAGCAGATATCAAGGACAATGGAAATGTCCTTTTCCCAGCAGTCTTTATCAAAATCCATGGCAAGGAAATAACATGTATCTTTCTGAACCAAGGGATAAACACCCACGGTCATTTTCCCGCGAAGGTGGGCGTCAATAATCGTTGGCGTCAGCGGCGCATAGGATTTGCTGGTGCAGGTACCGCATTTGGCTTCAGGCTTCCCGCAGACGCCGGGTCGCCATTCATTTTGGCAGACCGGGCTGTATCCGGAAGTTCCTTTTTTACTCTGCCAGCGCCGGGCAAACACATCGGTCCGACCGCGAAATAACGCCATGAACAGGGCAATTTTCTGGGTCTCAGGCGATCTATACGTTAAATAACCGGTATTGTCTGTTGAAGGTGTCCGTAGCGCGTCATCTCCGCCCCCTGACGGGGGCCAAAGCATACGCGGCGTTGCTGTCGCGGAAAACCGCCGCAATTGTTCTTTCAAACGCCTGTTCTCTAAAAGCAGCGCTTGGTATTTCTGTTTTAAAATCTCATACGTTGCGTCTGTCATTGGCGCGCTTTACGTTGGGAGAGTGATCGGTGTTTTTTTTATAAGAAAGTCCGATGCAAACCCATTCGGTTCTTTCTATATTTGTTGTGGGCGAACCGAGGTGAAAAACCAGGTCCGCCCGTGGCGGTTATAAGAAAGTCTGTGTAACTCACTCAGATCTTTCAATCTTTGTTGTGGGCTGTGCCTGGGTATCAATAGACCAGAGACGGCCCGTGGCCGTTATATGGAATATCAGAGGAGGTGTCAACAGGTCATGAAAAAAGCCCTGGGCCGGAACCGTATTTCGACCCAGGGCTGCAATATCCGGTGTAAATCGTGTTTAAAGAATTTGTTTCAGGAACAGTTGGGTCCGGCTATGGGTAGGATCGGTAAAAAAGTGCTCCGGAGTGCCTTCTTCAATGATCTCCCCCTGGTCCATAAAAATGACGCGATCGGCCACTTCGCGGGCAAACCCCATTTCATGGGTGACGCACACCATGGTCATCCCTTCCCGTGCCAGGGTCTGCATGACATCCAGTACCTCACCGATCATTTCCGGATCCAGGGCTGAGGTGGGCTCATCAAAGAGCATGATCTTGGGATCCATGGCCAGGGCCCGGGCAATGGCCACCCGCTGCTGCTGGCCCCCGGAGAGGTTGGCGGGCCAAGCATGGGCCTTCCTGCCAATGCCGACTTTTTCCAACAGGGCCATGGCTTTTTCCTCCCGCTCTTTTTCCCCCCGCTTTCGTACCAATTTCTGTGCAATGGTGACATTCTCCAGAAAATGGTTTTCAATGCCTGGGGAAGAATAATAATACATACATTGAAAATTAGGTCATTCCAGCGGATCGTGCCGCTTCAAACTGTCCTGGATGAATGGATTCGATGCCGGCACGCACAATTTCCACCACATAGGCCCCGGTAAAAACCAACATCTCCATAATACCGTACCAATCTGGGCTCAGTCGCGGCAGCCCATTCATGGCAAGTATCTTGTTAATTGTCGTACCCAAAACAAAATAAGCGATCATGATCTGAACCAACAGGGGAGATCCTCTGATGATTTCCACATATGTGATGGCGGTCCACTTTAAAAAAGGGGTATCCGAGACCCTGGCCACACCACAAAGCGCCCCGATGATAACGCGTCAACGTCCCATTAAAGTTGGCACTATTATAACAAAATGTCATCTATCCGCCATCACGAAGTAACCAGAAAAAATTATTTACATAATGGTCTGCCCATAACGCCCATTTCAATTTTACTTGACCCCGTGATTTTGCCATGATAGTTGATTAAATTAGGTTAGTTAGAGATGAATGCCCGAACGTATTACGTTCTTAATTGTTTACATTATAAAAATGGAGGAGTGATGAAAAAAAAGATACCACAACTTAAACGCTTTTATGGTTTCATATTGTTCTTTTTTCTTGTGATCGCGTGGGCAAATAGCACGTCCGCAGGGACCTTTGCAGAGACGTTAAGGGGGTTAGACTCTTTTGATGACCCCATTTTCAACAGCGCCTTTGACGATCCTATTTTCTTTGATGACCCCATTTTTTTGAGCGGATTTGATAACAAGACAAAGCACTTTGATGATCCTATCTTTTTAAATGGGTTTGATGATCCTATTTTCTTTGATGATCCCATTTTTGTTACAGGGTTTACCGCAAGTTCTGGCAATACGGGGTTCGATGATCCCATTTTTGTTACGGGTACGACCGATTACCTTTTTAGGAGTCTTGGGATTAAGAATAATATATTGACCATTATGGCCATTCAATTTGACGATCCCATCTTTCTGAACGGATTTGATGATCCTATTTTCCGAGCCACGAAATCGAACTTCTTAGCCGGTGCAGATTGCAACGTATTGGATATGATACGAATTTCTAATCCTACGAAAGACTTCACATCGACTCGTATAATAAGGACGTCACTCAACCAGCTAAGCGCAAAAAATCTGATTTACGAAGCGCCTGTGCCGGAGCCAACAACCATTCTATTATTCGGAACTGGTCTTGCGAGTCTTGTTGCAATCGGCCGCAGACGTAAGAAATAATTGTAAATCATCTGGAGTACTACAAAGACACCTTGTTTTATTGCAGTAAAATAAGTCGGTCTTTGAAACTGAAGTGAGGTGTAATTTTATGACTGTGTACGTTGGCCCCGAACGTCGCTCTGGTTTTGATCGACGGAATTATCCGCGTAATTTTTTTAGACGTCTATTTTACAGAGGGGGGCGTGAAAATTCGAGGCGACTCGAAGATCGTAAACGGATTACCGTTTTTGACCGATATCCCCGACCGGTGCTGATAGCTACCTTTGGTGTGTTGTCGCTTAGCCTGTTAGATGCCATGCTTACTTTGCTGCTGATCGCACAGGGTGCAACTGAGCTGAATCCGGTAATGAACTATTTCCTCAGCCACGGTGCGCAGGTCTTCATCCTCGCCAAATACAGCCTGACAGTCGTATCGGTAATCCTTATTGTCATTGCCAAGGAGCCGATCCGCACTCGTTATGGTGTGTCTACCGGGATACTGCATAGCTTTGCCGTTGTTTTTGGAAGTGTGGTGATTTGGGAATGTTACCTGCTTTCACTATAACGGCCACGGGCCGCCCTTGGTCTATCAACACCAAGGCTCAGCCCACAACAAGAATTGAAAGATCTGAGTGAATTACACAGACTTTCATATAAAAAAACGGCTGCGGGCCGACTTGGTCTTATCAACACCCAGGTCGGCCCGCAGCCGTTATACCGAATTGTGACAATGGCTTTAGGGTCGCTCAAAAATAACTTCGTATTTTAGGCACCCAGGTTTAAACGTTGACATTTTTCTTTCTCAAGCATACACTAAAGCAATATTCAAAATAAAATCTCTCATCAGTTTGTCTTTTAAGTCGCCTTCAGTGTTACGCCAATCGACACAGATATTAATACGGCCATTGGTGTGCTGCCTTAGTAGCGACTTTAAATCAAACGCATCTGTGGTAAATTAAATTGTGACCAGTGGCCTTTGGCCGGATACGCAAAAATTAGGAGAATGCCATGGGAAAAAATAATCTGATTTTCCTTGAAGTGCTTGAATGGCTGGACGATACCGGCGAGGCCTTGATATATCGCCTGCCTGAGACGGGTTCCGCTGAAATCAAATACGGGGCCCAGCTCACGGTGAGGGAAAGCCAGGCGGCTGTCTTCTTTTACAATGGTAAAGCTGTTGGCGCCTTTGGCCCCGGCCGCCACACTCTGAAAACAGCCAATATTCCGATATTGACGAAAATCGCCAGCCTGCCCTGGGGCATGACTAGCCCTTTGAGAGCCGAGGTCTATTTCACCAACCTGAAGACATTCACCAATTTGAAATGGGGCACACGGGATCCGGTTGCCTTTAAGGACAAGGAACTCGGTCTGGTAAGGCTTCGGGCCTTTGGCATTTTTAACATGCACATTGTCCAGCCCGCTCTGTTCATTAACAGCATTGCCGGTACCCAGGGTCTGTTTACCACCGATGACATCAGCCAGTACCTGAACCGGGTGGTGGTCTCCCGGTTCAACGACTTCATCGGGGAGCAGATCGCGTCTATATTTGATCTGCCCGCTCAATACGATGAACTTGCAAACGGTCTGGCAAAGCGGGTCAAGGAGGATTTTTCCCAGTTTGGCCTGGCATTGAGCAACCTTTACATTAACGCCATCACCCCGCCGTCCGAGGTACAGAAGGCCATTGACGACAAAAGTCGGATGGCGGTGTTTGATGACATGAACCGGCTCATGCAAATGAAAACGGCCATGGCCATGGAGAAAATTGCACAAGGAGACGCAGGCTTGGCCGCAGATGGCGCCGGGGCCGGCATGGGCATGGGGGTTGGCATGATGCTGCCAGGGGTGTTTGCCCAGGCAATGGGGCACAGCGGTACAGACAGCCAGCCGACATCAGCCTGCCCGGAGTGCCAAAGCAAAATCCCTGCGGATGCCAATTTTTGTCCCTCCTGCGGCCACCAACAGGTGATACTGGCCAAGTGTACACAATGCGGTAAAAATATCACGCCGGGAACTAAATTCTGTCCCAGATGCGGTACCGCCTGTGAAACGGCGAAAGAAATAAAATTCTGTAAACAATGCGGTGCAGAAAACCTGATCAATGCTGTGTTCTGCGACCAATGCGGTGAACGTCATTAATTATCAGATCGAACATCACTGCCCGTCCTGCGGTGCGCCAATATACCTGGATGAAACGGACCGTTTCTTTGTATGTCCCTATTGCCGGGTCAGATCCTGTATCGCCCAAAAGGGGTTTGGCCGTTTTTTTATGGCGCCTCATGAGACCATTTCCAAGGAAATCGACTTGATATTCATGCCCTATTGGCGATTCAAGGGGACACAATACGCCTGCACGCCTAAAGGGGTGAATCACTGGTTCACCGACGTTTCCTGCCTGGCTGCCGTTGAGCCGCCGGCCGCCGTGCCCTACTCTTTAGGATTCCGGTCACAGGCGCTGACGCTGAAACGGGTATCGGCCAGGACACCGGGGACATTCCTGAGGCCTAAGCCCCTCAGCCAGTGCTTAACGGCCCTTTCTGGCCGGGGAAAAGCCCTTAAAGATGCGCTGATCACAGAAGATATCGGCGAGGCGGTCAGCTTGATCTACGCACCGGTGTATTTCAGCGAAGAACAGATTTTTGACGGGGTGCTGAACACCCCTTTGGGCCATGCAGGCCCCACCATGGCTTATGGTCAAAAGGATATCTGCCGACCGGAAAAAGAAACCCAAATCCTCTCTGGAATCTGCCCGACCTGCGGATGGGACCTTGAAGGTCAGTCCAATTCATTGGTGCTGATCTGTCGAAACTGTGACAGCCTGTGGCAGGCCAGGGGCAAAGAACTGGGCCGGATTCGCTTTGGTGCGGCCCGCCCTGACCATGATGCAGATGCCCTGTTCCCTTTTTGGAAAATCCTTGCCGACATCAGCGGTATAACGCTGAACGATCGCAAGGACCTCTTGGCCCTTGCCAACCTGCCCGGTGCATCTGCCACCCCCCCGGCGCAAGACAAGCTTTATTTCTGGGCACCGGCCTTTAAGGTCAGACCCAAAGTTTTTCTGCGAATTTCCAGGCAGGTGACCCTGGCGCAGCCCAATCCCACATTGGATATCAAAATTCGATCCCATACCCACATGCCCATTACGTTACCAGCCGGCGAAGCGATCCAGAGCCTCCGTTTGGCTTTGGCATCCCTGGCCCGCCCCTTAAAAGATCATCTTCCGACGCTGGCAAAAGCCCAGATTAAAGCCCAAAAAGTGTCATTAGTATTTCTCCCTTTTGAACCCCACCACCACGAATTCATCCACCAGGAGATGAACCTGGCCATCAACAAAAATGTCTTGAGACTATCTGTTAACCTTTAACCCAAAAATTTTTTTTGAAAAAATGGCAATGTAAATATGGCCATAATTAATGAACGAACACTATGCCCATGACGTTTTCAAATACCACAGTGGTGCAGAGATATAGCAATCGAAAATTTTCTGAAAAAGTCATCAATTTTGCCCATAATTTGAATGTCCGATTGAGTTTTTGTATCAAGAATGGTATGTGTCATGTGACCCCTTACTGTTTGATATTATTGTTTTTTTAGGGAATTCACCATATATCATACAGAGGGGTTTTACAACTTTTTACATTATAAATTCAAATAGTTATCTCGTTATTGGATGCATCCCAACAACTACCGAAAGCTGAGTTCATAAGCATAAATAGTGTTAGGTTCTTAAAGAGACAGGCAAAAAATACGATCTAAGGTAAGGAAAATTAAAATGTCAAAAAAAAGTATTCACACAGATAAAGCACCCGCAGCCATTGGCCCCTATTCCCAGGCAGTAAACATCGGCAACCTCTTGTTTACCTCAGGCCAAATCCCCATTGATCCTGCCACCGGAAAAATTCCCGAGGGCGACATTGAAACCCACTCCCATATGGTGTTTAAACATCTAACTGCCATTGCTGAGGCCGCTGGCACCGCTTTAGATAATGCGGTCAAAACAACGGTGTTTCTTAAAGACATCAATGATTTTGCAGCGGTGAATGCGGTGTACGGAGAATATTTTAAAGCGCCCTTTCCTGCCCGGTCAGCCTTTCAGGTGGCGGCACTGCCCTTGGGTGCAGACATTGAAGTTGAAGCGGTGTTTGCGCTTTAAAAGGATATCTGACAGTATTTGCGCCTTAGCGTATTAAACTTAAAAACAATGAAAGAACCAGATGGGGTTGCACCGGACACGGCCACGGGCCGACCTGGTTGAGCATCACCCAGGGAAGACCCAATCAAGGAAAGACAGTGAAGATGGAAAAACGAGCGATTCTTCAAAAGGGACGGGGTAAAAGCCGCAAGCTGGCAAAACTTGAATATATTTATGAACGGGAATCCCGGTATTTTGCCCAGGTGGCCGAGAGCGTCAAAACGCTGGCCCAGGATGAACTGAAAGCACTCGGCGCAGCAGAGCTAAAGCCGGTGTTCCGTGGCATATGGTTCAAGGCGGACAGGTTTACCTTTTATCGCATTGTTTACCAGGCCCGGCTGCTGTCACGGGTGCTCGCGCCCTTGACTGAATTTGAATGTACCGATAAGGACGCGCTATATAAGGCGGCCAAAAAGATCCGATGGGAAGAATTTTTAACCCCGAAAAAGACCTTTTCCATTACGGCCAATGTATCAGAATCACAAATCACCCACTCCAATTTTGCAGGGCTGCGGGTCAAGGATGCCATTGCTGATTATTTCAGGGATCGGACCAACCGACGGCCGTCGGTGAATGCCGATGATCCCTGGATTACCTTCAATGTTCATATTCACAAAGACCAAGCCGCCATCTCCGTGGATGTTTCCGGTGGCCCCCTGCACAAGCGGGGCTACCGGGAAGCCCGGGTGTCTGCCCCCATGCAGGAAACCGTTGCGGCCGCCATCATTCAACTTAGCGAATGGAATGGTGAGCGGCCTTTGTATGACCCCATGTGCGGTTCTGGGACCCTGCTTTGTGAGGCATTGATGCATTACAGCCGGATTCCAGCCCAGATTTTCAGGGAAAAGTTCGGCCTTGAGCGCCTGCCTGACTTCAGTGCCTTGGAGTGGCAACGGGTGCGAGATGAGGCGGAAAAAAAAATTCGGCCCCTTCCCAGGGATTTGATCCAGGGCAGTGACATTTCCGAGGCATCCGTGGAGGCTGTACAAACCAATTTAATGGGGATGCATTTTGGCTCACAAATTCCCATCTGGGTGTCTGACTTCAGGGAATTGGACCCCATTGAAGATGCCGTCATTGTCACCAATCCCCCCTATGGTATCCGCATGGGCAAGGATGAGGACATGAATGCCTTTTATAAGGATTTTGGCACCTTTCTTAAAGAAAAATGCAGGGGGTGTACCGCCTATGTCTATTTTGGGGATACCAAGTACATTAAAAAGGTGCCCCTGGCCCCGTCATGGAAACGGCCCCTGAAGATTGGCGGTTTGGACGGCAAGCTGGTGAAATATGATTTGTATTGATGTTAACCCGAAACGTGCAAGGAGTTAGACTTAGGTCGAATGGAAAATCCTGACGAAAATAAATCGCCGTATACCTGCAATGATTACCGTGCAGAAATGATTTTGCTGGGCCTGCAAAAACAGCTGGCCCGGCCGGATATCACGTCTGAAGAAAAGGATGAACTGCTCCCATATTCATATATCGCCGAGCGTCAACAGGTTGATGACCAGCCCCTGTTTCAAGGCGTACAGGGGCCCTCCATGGTGATGGATCTCTCCCAGGGATCAGACCTGTTCAATGCGGTGGATGTCCTGGATCAAAAGGATTTCTTTGTATTTGCAGATAATTATGCTACTGTTACATGAAGAATAAGGCATCACAAGAATCGGAGGCGACCATGAAAAAGCTGCCCATCGGGATTCAGACCTTTAGTGAAATCATACAAAATGAGTATACCTATGTTGATAAGACCGGCATTGCCGTTGATTTGATTGACCACTATAAATATGTGTTTTTGTCCCGACCCCGGCGCTTTGGAAAAAGTCTTTTTTTAGATACCCTACACAATCTGTTTGAGGGGAAAAAGGAGCTGTTTGCCGGGCTTGCGGCAGAAAAAAATTATGACTGGTCAAGGACGTATCCGGTCATCAAAATTTCCTTTGGCGGCGGCAATTTCCGCAGCGAGGAAGGGCTGCTGGAAAATTTATCCCTGATTCTGAAAAGGAATAAAGACCGTCTTGGCATTGAATGTACCACTGCCAGCCCTGATACCTGTTTTACAGAATTGATTCAGAATGCAGCGCAGCAACTCAACCAGCCCGTTGTTATCCTCATTGACGAATATGACAAGCCTATTCTGGACAATATCGATCAGCCAAAAATGGCGGCCTTTGCCAGAGAAACCCTGAAAGCCTTTTATTCCGTTATCAAGGATAACGATGCCCATCTCCGGTTCGCCTTTTTGACCGGCGTAACCAAATTTTCCAAAGTGTCTGTTTTTTCCGGCATCAACAATATTGAAGATATTTCCCTTGCGCCAAAATTTGCCACCATCTGCGGCTATACCCAGAACGATCTGGAAACCGTGTTTGCAAAACATCTGGAAGGTGCGGACATGGATGAGGTAAGGCGGTGGTATGACGGCTATCATTTTCTGGGTGAAAACGTCTATAATCCTTTTGATATTCTCTTGTTTTTACGCGGCAACAAACAATTTGAAAGTTATTGGTTTGAAACCGCCACGCCCACTTTTCTGGTCAAGCTCTTACGACAAAAGCAGTTTTTTTTGCCCGATCTCAGCAGTATCAAGGCAGGCAAAGAATTATTAAGCGCCTTTGATATTGATACAATTTCCCCTGTTACCCTGCTGTTTCAGTCCGGTTATCTGACCATCAGAGAGGTCCGCAGACGGGGCGCATTTGTCTCCTATATTCTTGGCTTTCCCAATCTGGAAGTCTCTACCGCGTTCACAACGTCCCTGCTTGATTTGTTTTCCGAAAGTTCCCGCCGCAATGATCTTCAGGAGAACATCTGCTTTTCTCTGGAAGACGGCGATATGGAGCAGTTCAAGGCCGCCATTCATGCACTTTTTGCCGCCATTCCCTACCACAACTACACCAACAACGATATTGCCCGTTATGAAGGGTTTTATGCCAGTGTGATTTTTGCCTGGCTCTCTTCTGTTCCCTTACAGCTTGTTGTGGAAGACTGCACCAACAAGGGCCGCATTGATATGAGTGTGGAAACTGACGACTTTATTTATCTCATTGAATTCAAGGTGGATATGCCCCAGGAAAAAGCCCTTGCCCAGATCAAGGCCAAAGGCTACGCAGAAAAATATCAAGCCAAAGGCAAAAAAATTGTGCTGATCGGCATTGGCTTTTCCAGCGATCCTGGGATGATATGATTCATTCTATCAGACATATATAACGGCCACGGGCCGTCCTGGGTCTTATCAACACCCAGGCACAGCTCTCGACTGGGTATCTATTCTCCCAGGATACCCACATTTATATGTATCCGAGGGACTAAAAAACGATGAATGACAAAGTTATTCTAACTGACGAACTGCTTTTAATCCCTTTTTTGAATAGAACTTGTCCGATCACAAGACAATAAAGTGTTCGAAACGACACACCTTGACATTTTCCGGCTTAACCTTGAATTTTATGGGCGGAACAGGTATGGGTACTCTGATATAGACAGGGTTGGAGAATGATATGCGATTTGAGTGCAGGGGGCTGACATTTACATATCCGGAAGCGGACCGGCGCCGGGATTTAATGCGGTATTTGGCCCGTCTGGCGTTGGAAAGACCTCCTTTGCGCGGCTGTTGGCCGGCAGTAAAAAGCAGGGCAATGGGTGTTTTATTCATGAGGGGATTTCAACCATCCTTTACTCTTATAATCAGGAGCGGCTGCCAGGGTGGTCTGTGACAGGCAGCCATCTGGACAAGGTGTGTCCACAGGGGAAAGCGGCACTCAAAAAAGAGCTGATCCAAATTTTTGATGTCGCACCGCTCTTGGGGTCCCGGTTTTCCCAATTGTCCATGGGACAGCAGAATCGGATGAACCTGATCCGCTATCTGATTCAAGAGTTTGATATGCTGATTCTCGATGAAAGCCTGGCCAATGTGGATGAAGCCCTTCGAGAGACCATTATTTTGACCATGAAAGAGATATTCCCAGATCGGCTTTTCCTTTATATTTCACATAATTTGACTGAAGTGGCCCGGTTTTGCCGGGATATTCTGATTATCGGACGGGGAAAGGATCGGGTGGTTCGAGGACAGGATTATCATATGGGATACACCCTGGACAAGGACGGGCTGGACCGCACAATGCTGGAGATCATGAATGCTGTTTAGGCGGATTTATCAGTTTCTTATTGTCTATATGATCGGCCTGGCCCTGCTCATGGGGATTAAATACTGCGTGGGGCTGTCCGATTATGTGATCCCTGGCCTGGCACTGGTGATTGACACCACAAAACGGGTCTCTTCGGGTTATTTTGTTGATGCAATGAGCACCTTGTCTTGTCTGTGACAGTGTTGGGGCAGTTGATTTCCATTGTGATGGCCTTTACAGTGGGTATCCTGGGTAGAAAATCGTCCTGGGTGGGCTCATTTATCAAGGTGATGGCCTATAATATCCAGGCCTATCCCATTGTTGCCCTGGCCCCCATTATTTTT
>PDWI01008633.1_pt1 | contig 19808 bp, 19 predicted proteins | sample 1430891 | NCBI WGS metagenome assembly PDWI01 (sample SAMN01162508, study PRJNA174530) | Oral metagenome, whole genome shotgun sequencing project. | biome: Marine environment; feature: Marine mammal; material: Swab sample of the gingival sulcus; isolation source: swab sample of gingival sulcus...
CCGGTTGTCCGGAATGGGCCGGAATCCTTGTCCGGAATGGATCGGAATGAGTGTCCGGAATGAATCGGAATCACTGTCCGGAATGGGCCGGAATACCCAGGCTCGCTGGCCATCAGGCCCAGCGCCGTGGCGACGTGCTCTGCGTGCTTGATCCCGGAGGTGAACACGAGCACCGACTTGCGCGCCTGCGATTGTTCGACGATCTCCCGGCAGGCCGACTCCACGAGATCGTCGGTGTCCATCAACGCTTCGGTCTCGCTTGCTATGAACTCGCCGGCGCGGACATGGAGGCCGGACGTGTCCAACGGCTCGGCCGCTCCCTTGGTCACCAAAGGACACAGGTAACCCTGGACGATCAGCTCTTTTACCCCAATCTCGTAGCAGACCTCGTTCAAGAGGTTGCCGGGCTCGCAGATCATTCCGCTCTTCATGCGGAACGGCGTCGCCGTCAGGCCGATCACCCGTAGGTTGGGATTCACCTTCCGTGCGTCTTCGAGAAACGTCCGGTACATTCCGTCCCCATCGGGTGGAATCATGTGAGCCTCGTCGATGATCACCAGGTCGAACGCGTCGAGTTCACAAGCTCGCTTGTACACCGACTGGATGCCGGCGATAATGATCGGGTGCTCGGTGTCGCGGCTCTTCAGCCCCGCCGAATAGATCCCGGTCTTCATACAGAGCTCGGGTGCCACCATTTGGATCTTCTCCCGTGCCTGCTCCAGCAGTTCCTTCACATGGGCCAGGATCAAGACTCGGCTGCCCCACCGGACCACGGCATCTCGACAGACCGTGGCTATGACAGGCGTCTTGCCGCCACCGGTGGGGATCACGACGCAAGGATTGTCGTCTTGATCCTGCATGTACCGATAGATCGCATCCACCGACTTCCTCTGGTACGGTCTCAGTTCAAACATCGGCTTTCTCCTCCAGGCGAACGATGGTGCGACCGCCACGAACACGACTAAGCATCTCGATGTTCAGCTTCTTGATCTGGCTGTCGTCAACGTACAAGCCGCCGTGCTGGAGGGCGTCCAGGAGCGCCTTCTGCACGTTGTCGATATCCCTGCGCTGCCGGTCCGGCGGATAGACCTCGATTTCCAGATGCAGCGCTCCCTCCAGCCGCTCCACCCCGAGACGGGCGAGCGTGGCGCAGACCCGTTCGCGGAATCTGCGCCCTTCGCGGCTGATGAGCGTCCTGGGACCGACCCGTCGGTAGTAGTGGTTCACCGACGGCGGGAACGGAAGTTCGACTTCGATCATTGGCGAGCCCAGGGCGGAGTATTCGTAGTCTCCTGCTGGGGAACACCCGCGGCGGCATCCTTGCTGGCGTAGCCACGGATCTCATTGACCACGTCGCCGGTGTCGTCGCGCTTCTTGCACTTCACCGTGACCTGCAGGGGCAGGTCGTGCAGCTCGATCGAGTCCTTGGGCTGCAGCACGCCGACAGCCCGGCAGATTGCCGACAGCTCGCCCTGGGCAATCTGGACCGCCTGGCGGTTCGGGTTGTCCAGGTTGAGCCGGGACCACAGCAGCCGATTCTTGAACTGGCCCTCGATGACCTGGAACGTCAGCTGGAGGTAGTGGCCGGTCCCGGCCTTGGTGGGTTTCATCTCCGAGTCGGTGATCACCGCGAGGTACTTGCCCGCGGGCAACGGATCGAAATCGGTCGCCGGATCGACGGTGTTGGCATCGAAGCCATTGAGGTTCGCCATGGTTACTTCGCTCCTTTGGTCTTGCCGCCCTTGGGCGCGCTGACAGGTTCGGTGGGGATCTGCTGGGAGTAGAGGGACCAGTCCAGCGGCATCTCTTCGGGAAGGCCGAGGCGGTTCTTGGCCACGTGCGAAGGGCGCTCGACCGTGCGCAGCACACGCTCGCCGGTGCCGATGCCCTGGTTGCGCTTGCGATCGAAGCCCTCGTCCGTCTGCTTGGTGTAGACCTTGAACGTGGCGAACATGACCTCGTCGCACCACTCCTGCAGGACCTGGGAAGCCAGGCGATGCAGACGCGGGACGTAGCGGTCGTAGGATTCCGTCTCGGGGTTCTCGAAGCGTTCGATGCGGGCATGAGCGATCAGAATCGTCGTCATGCCCTTTTCGCCGCGCAGCGCCGACAGACCATCGAGGAACTCGCGCCACTGGGTCAGGGCAAACACGTAGCCCTTGGCGTAGCCGATGTCCTCGATGCTCTCGACGTTGCGACGGCGACAGACATCGGTCCAGATCAACCGCTCCAGCCAATCCAGCGAATCGACCACGACGGTTCGATAGGGGTGCTCGTCGGTGTAGAGTTCCGACAGGGCCTGCATGGCCTCATCGAATGTCGTGGTGACGGGGAACTTGGCGCAGTCGATCTCGCCAAGCCCGTCCTCGGTCTGGATGAAAACCGGATCGGGTGCACAAGAGGCGAATGTCGACTTGCCGATGCCGTGGGTGCCGTAGAGCATCACCCGCCTCGGAGCCGGACTTCGTCCTGTGATGACTTGCTGCAAGAGTTTCACGGTCGTTTCTCCTTTCGGTCAGGGATTGGTGAGGAAGCAGGCGGACCCAGGGAGTCCCGACGCGCCCGGGCGTCAGCGCGTCACGCCATTCCGCCCGCTTCCTCCTGTGTCAGATCAGGTCGTAGGTGCGGATGTCCTCGTAGCCGCTGAGCCACTCGTCCTTCTCGCGGCAGGCGATCAGGCGCGCGATGGCCTCCTCGTTCTCCTTCTGGGCCAAGCCGAGGGCTTCCTCGCTCATGCGCCAGACGCCCGTGCGCAGCGGTTCGCGCTTCTCCACGGCGATCATGTAGACGGGAAGCCTCTGGCCGGTGAGCCGGGCGGCCAGGGCCCGGTAGAAGGCCAGCTGGTAGACGTAGCCGTAGCTGCGCGCGTCCATCTGGAGCCAGTCGAGGTTGTCGCAGGTCTTCAGATCGATGATACCGCTCTTGGGGTTCAGCCAGTCCAGGCGAGCCTGGCACGGCACACCGCAGTATTCGGCGCGGATCACGCCTTCGGCGACCCCATCACCCAGCAAGGCCGAGGCATGCGTATGGGCCTGCACCGATGTGTTGAGGCTCTCTATCAGAGCCGCCTGGTCGTCATTGAGCACCGGCTTGCCTTGGACTTCCGCCCATTCCTGGAATGCCTTGGTGCGGCTTCCGAACGGTTGGTCCGTCTTGGGGTTGATCGGCCCGCCGAATGCGTAGGCCTGCTCGTAGGCTTCCCGACCCTCGAGGATCAGGACGTGGGCGGCGCGGCCAATGACGTACGCCGGCCGATCCTGATCCTCGATCAGACCGAGTTCCTTCTTGTGGAAGAGCAGCGGATCGCGACGGAACTCGGCCAGCAGGTGGCTGGAGAGGAACTCGCCGGCCTTCGCATGGTAGACGTGGGCTGGTTCACGGATCAGTTGGCTCAGGTCGTCGATCAGGATTTCGCCGGCCTTGCGACGCTTGCGGAACACATCCGGGATGCTCATGAAATGGACTCCTTCTTCGGTGCGGCAGCACCGGTTCTGGTGGTTTGTTCCGGCACGGTCTCGCCGGCTTCCGGATTCCGCTTGAGGTAGCTGACCATGAGATCAGCCACGGCCTGGACCACGGCGTCGGTGTCCTTCTCCGACAGCTTGCGGCAGTGACGACGGAATTCAGTTTGCGCGGAGGCAAACACGGCTACCCTCTCCTCAGCGAAAGCAGGAAGTCCTCGATCGCCGGATGGGGCGTGGGATTGGTCTCCGGTAGTGGAGAGTCGGTCTTCTCGGTGGGTGCCTCGTCTTCCAGACGCCGCAGGATCTTGCCGCGGATCACATCGAGGTTTTTGACGAGGCGCCAGACCAGGTCATCGTCGACCTTGTGGACCGCCACCAGGCCTCCGATGACGAGAGCCTCTTCCTCAAAAAGATCTGTGATCAGGTCACGGACTTCGGATTTTGCGATCATCGATTCCTCTCTTCCCGGGATCGTTCTTCTTCTCGTCCCTGACCGACAAAGGGGAGCAAGGCGCCGTCGTTGGGGACACGACGGCACCCGACCATCACAAACCCTTCTCGTAGCGATGGATGGCAGCCTCGGCCCTCTGGCGTCGCTTCTTGGCGGTCTCCGTCTTGAGACCGACGCCTCGGGCGTACTCGGCGATGGATTGGCCGTACAGACGAGTCCCGACCAGCAGCAGGAAGTCCGCCTCGGATATTCGGCCGGCATCGAAATGCCCCTGAAGCCGAGCGATTTCTCTCTCGTGCGCCATGCGCAGGTCGATGGCCTCCAGATCGACGCCATCGTCAGAGCCGGCCAGCGCCTCGATTTCCGACGCATCCAGCGCCGGCTCGCGTTTCGCGCACTTCCAGATGCGTTGGTATTCGTCGTACAGGTGGTGGACCGTTTCGCAGTAGACCTTCTGGACCAGCCGATCAGGACGGTGCTCCACGTTCACGCGGCAGATGACTTTCAGAAAAGTCCATACGACGTTCGACCAGAGCTCGTCTCCGTCGTCGTCCCAATGCCGCTTCTTGATCTGGATCGACTTCAAAGCGGGCCAGAAGACGATCATCAGGATGGTTCGCCAACGCGGGTCGGAGTCATCCGCGTGGCTCTTGAAGATAGGGCGGAGGATCTCATCCTTGCGCGGGTCTCGCGATGAGCCGGTGCGCATGAATGAGATCACTTCCGTCCACGTGCCGAATCGCTTCAGGTATGGGAAGCGCTGCTGCAGGTTGGCTATTAGGTCCTGGTACTCCTTGGATTGGATTTCCTGTTCGAGTCGCTCACGATCTCGGTCTCTCGAGGTGGTAGACATGACGCCCGGGCCTTTCTGGCCGGGCGTCAGTCACCTCATATGGCCGATCAGGGCGTCAGGCGCCTCGAATCAGTTTTGATGCTATGCGCGCGCGGAAGCGCACTCCTGGTTCTCTTCGCTCCTGTTCCGCTCGTTCACGGTCGAGCAGTTCCGGCAGACGGCGAGGACGGAATAGTCGTCACCGTCCACGACGTACTGGGCCTGCTTGTAGCGGAGGTACAGACGACCGCTTCGCAGGACACCCAACAGGGTGTCGCACTCCCTACATCTCCATTCCTTCTCCATGCCTCTTTCTCCTTCAGCGGAGGAACACGTCCACCGCCGAAAGCAATTTCTGCAATCGGGAGCGAGGACGGAGCGAGAAGGAAACGAGAATCGAGCGAGATTACTGCCGCTCCCCAACGGTGGGGACCGGCCGCATCCGAGCGTCAGGAATGTTGAGTTGATTCAGTGATCAGAGGGAAGTGATAACGCAGTATTGAAGATCGTCCGGAGGTGCGAACTCAAACGCCTTGTACTCTACACCAGCGGGTTTTTGGTGAAGACGGAAAGCGCGATACTTATACCTCCCGAGCTTCACATCGACCTTCCTGCGAGCCCCTTCAAATAGACGATTCGCCGCCTCTCGACTTGCAGACTTACCGCCCGTCTTTGTGGCGTATGGACATATTGGCTTTCCGGCGGTGATCACATCAACCAGAATCCCCAACTCCCTGGCAGTGAGTTTGGCAATTTGAGGTTCGCTGCTACCGTCCCGGCAAAATGCTTCCCGAGTGATGCCATCGATGAACATGCCGTAGTTCTCTCGTTTCTTGACGAGAACTTCGTACCCGGACTTCGGCAGAGTCTCGACTTTCTCCCTTGTGATGATGCGGCAATAGTCAGACTGCGGGAGGTCGGACTTTTCTCCCTGCGGGCGTTCACCAGTATCTCCGCTTTTCGCTTGGACACCCTGTTGAGGGACGTTTTCGAGCACACGGCTCCAAGCGGTGTTCGCCTGCTTCTGGTAACCCTCGATCGCCAGTTCGGCTTGTTCGAGAAACACCTTTTCCTCGTGCGTCAATGGAAACATCTTCGACCCGATCTTGAGTCGAACATGCTCAAGGTATGAGTCGACTTTCTGCACTTCCTGGCGCGTCCACTCCGGTACGGCGGAAAGCTCATCGGGTTCACCACCGATAGCGACTTCGAGTAGATGATCTCCCGCAGCAAAAGCATCGAGAGGGTCTTCGTGTTCAGAGAGTCGGCCGAAATAGGTCTCCATCCGTGACCGCAGGTTCATCACGAGGCGTAAGAGCGGGTGAGGCTGTAGACTGACATACGCGTTCATCTGGTTGAGCACGATCGTCCGCCCCAGGGACCAGTAGGCCTGAAGTAGCTGCAGAGACCGACGTGGATCAGAAAGTGCAGGGTCGTTCCCTTCGGGAATTCTACAATCGACCATTTTAATTTCGAGTAGCTGATCGACGATGGTCTTCAAAGGGGACGTAACCTTCTCCCGACATGCAACGATCGCCTGGTCTATGGTCTGGCGGATAGTTTCCTCGTCTGAGCCGGCGACATGGACGTCTGGACATCGCATCACCAAGGTGGTCAGAAGCACAGTGAGCATGGCATCAGCATAAGAATCGTCGAGTTTCACCTCCTTGTAGAGAAAATCACGAATGTCGCGCAGGCTTTCATCTTCCAGTGCGACATTGAGATGCGCGGACAGGGCATCGTGGAATTCCGTAGCATCCCCGTCAGGAATCGCATTGGGGTAGAGACCACGTATGCGATGGAGTTCTCGCAGGGATATCGTGGCGACGACGGCCGCCGCTAGATGGGGAGACAGTTCACTATCCCGCCACATCCTGCCTCGACGGTAGGTCGTGATCATGTCCACGGTCTTGTCGGTTAACGGACAGTCGCAACTTGTACATGTGTACTCGCCCTCTTCGTCTCGTATTTCCTCGTATTCCGTGCGGAGTACCGCCATGCGGCAGAAGGTGCATTCGACCATGTTCTCGGCTTGAAGCAGACCGTCCTGTGCAAGGCCCTCGAGCACCGAGCTCACCTGGTTCGGATCAGCACGGAGAAAGCTGGCAAGGTCGGCTGTCCTGATCACCTCGGCGGTACCCATTTTCTGGAAATGGGTGTCGATCTTCTCCACGAGACCGGCAAGGTCTGGGTGTTTTTCAGCTAAGCGCGCGCACTCGGCGAAGTACATACCGCACCACGTCCTCGGAGTTGGGAGTTGGGAAGTTGACGCGGTCCTTGTCGGCCACCAGGATCACGTGGACGTCGCCATTCAAAGGGGACTGCCCTATCCCCCCGTTTCCGTCCGAAAGCCAGTAGAAATTACCGAGGTGGCCGACCCCGTTCTCCCGAACACCCACCATCGCATTGTCGATGTAGTCCTCTCCAAGAACGGAATCGCGAGGGCTAGGGCTGTGCGCCGACAGCCGCCGGCCTTGAAGAGAACGGTATTGAATCCCATGGGACCGAGCCTCCGCCCGACCGCTTTCCTCAAGTTCGTGGAGAGATCGGATGGCCCCTCGAATATCGACCAATGTGAACATGTTCTCGATGTCGAGCCAGTTGCAGACCAACTTGAAGAACTCCTTGGCCACTTCTTCGTAGAACTTGTCTCCGCGAAGCTGTGTGATCTGCAGCATCGCGGTATTCGCCACCAGATCCCATTCGAACGTCACCAACGTTCGGGCTACATGATGAGCGTAGGCCCGCAGAACGATCTGAGTGCCGTCCGAGGTCTCCTTCTCTCCATCATGTTCCGGCGCGCGTTCGGTGTATTCCCTCATCTGGACAGCGGTGATGCGTAGCTTCCCGTCTTGGTGCGTGATAGATGACAGCGTCAGCGCGTTCGGCAGGATCAGAGGCAGCCGTGCATTGAGGTACTTCCCGACACGATGCTGCTTCAAATGCTGTGACAGAAGGTCGGGGTCTTTCCAGGATTCCAGGTCACGGCGGGGACCGTCATAGAGGAAGACATGCTGCTTCCCCCACGGTGCGACAGAATCCAGGAACTCCACGATCTGTTGATATGAGATACGGCCTTCGGCAAGAGCGTCTTGCAGCCGTCCTCTCATTTCGGCCTTCGTCCCAGACCGAGGCAGGTCGAGTTTTTGAAAGAAGTCGCGAAGGTGGGTCTTCTTCATGGCGAGCAGGAAGTCAATCAGCATCAACTTCTCATCGTTCGTATACTCGGGTGGTGGGAGAGTCCTGATCGACGTCATGAATTTCTTATCCTTTCATGCTCCTTCACAATACTCGGTGGACAGCGACGATCTTTCCCTGCAGGCGCAGATTTATGGGGTCCACGTAGATCGGTCTTAAACTGTCGTTCGCCGGATCCAAGCGAACGCAATCCCTTTCCAGCCGAAGCCGTTTCAGGGTTGCCTCTCCATCGATGAGTGCCACGACAACATCGCCGTCTTCCGCTGTTTCCTGCTGCAGTACGATCACATAATCGCCGTCGAGGATCCCGGCATTCACCATGCTGGTCCCATCGACTTTCAGAGCGAATGCTTCACGTCCTCGCAGGAGATCTCGCTTCACCGCGATGGTTCCGTGGTCATCCTCGATCGCCTCGACAGGGCTACCGGCCCGGATGCACCCCATGATCCGGACCTCCACGCAACCACACTCCTGCTTCTGGCTGAAATCCTCCACGATCAACGATCGCGCTCCAAGCCCACCTCGGCGAAGATGTCCCTTGTTCTCCAAGGCCTTCAGCAAGTCGAAGACGCTCGAGCTTTTGATCTCGAAGGCCCCTCCGATCTCGCGCACCGTGGGCGGCATACCGTGATCGTGGATGAAGGTCTTCACCCAGTCCAGGATCTCCTGCTGCCGTGGCGTCGGTGTCCTGAATTCTGGTCTTCCCATGGCCAACATCTCCTTCCGGAGGAAGTTTGGATCTCCAGGCAGAGTCCCCTAACGGTTGTTAGGTGTCAAGATCAAAGAGCATGCTTTACCACATCTATGTCCCGATTCTCGGTACTAGGCGGCCCTTTTTTGTCTGGAGTGCCTTGATGCCAGGGAGATTCAGAGGTATGACTGAATGTGAAATCATCCGATAATTTACATTTTTGCAGGAGGTTGCAGCCATCGTCATGCCCAACAATCACAGAACCCAAACCCGCGTCGCCTTCTATACCCGGATCTCCACCGACGAAGACCATCAGAAGTACTCCCTCGGTGCCCAATCCGAACGCCTGGAGGCCTTCTGCAAGGCCCAATGGGGCAATGACTGGCGTCTCCACAAAGTCTACCGCGACACCGAGAGCGGCACCCACATGAGCCGCCCCGGCCTCGAGGAGATGCTCTTCGACGCCGAGTCGGAGGCCTTCGACACGCTGCTGGTCTTCCGCGTCGACCGCCTATCGCGCAAAGTCCGCGAACTCGCCATGATGGTGGACGAACTGACCAAGCACGACGTCGTACTGAAATCCATCACCGAGCCCTTCGACACGGCCAACGCGGCCGGCAAGATGATGCTCCAGATGCTGGGCGTCTTCGCCGAGTTCGAACATGCCACCATCGTCGAACGCACCAAGGTCGGGATGGAGAAGAAAGCCAAAGGGGGAGCGTTCGTAGGCGGACGGGTCCCCTACGGCTACCAGCTCGATCCAGAACAAGGTCTGGTCATCCAGGAGGAGGAGGCACTCATCGTCCGGAAGATGTTCCGCATGTACGCCATCGGGAAAGAGGGCTCATCGGCCATCTGCAAGCAGCTCAACGAGGCCGGCCACCGGAATCGCAACGGCCGGAAGTGGGGCCGGCGCGTCGTCCTCTACATGCTCAAGAACCCCATCTACGTGGGCAAAATCCGCTGGCGGGATGTCACGTACGAGGGCCAGCACGACCCGCTCGTGTCGGATCTGCTCTTCGAGAAGGCGGACGAGATTCTCCAGCTACGGCATGAGGAGTCGGTGGGCCGTCGGTGGCACAACGGCGACGATAGACTCCTGACCGGCATCATCAAATGCGCGCGCTGCAAGAGCCACATGTTCGGGGGCGGAGGACACAAGAATGGCGTCCACGTTCCTTACTACGTCTGCTCGAAACGCACCAACGATCACGAGTGCGAGCAGGACTACGTGCGGGCCGAGTTCTTGGAGGCCGCCATCATCAAGGATCTGAAGGTCATGTTCCAGGACGAGCAGTTCTTGGCACGTATCTGGGCGGAGGCCAACAAGCAGCTCGGGGCCGAGAAGCCGAACCTGGAACAGGAGATCGCGAAGGTCGAGGTCGAGGCCGCGAAGACGCAGGCTGCCATCGACCGCTACTTCGAGGCCTTCGAAGCAGGAACGCTCGATGCCGGACTCTGCAACGAGAAGGTTCGGGGTCTGCGGTCTCGTCTCGATGAATTGGAAGGGGAGAAAGAGGATCTGGAGGCCCGGCGTGAGCGGCTGGAGCTCCCCGCGATCGACCGGGAGATGCTCGATACCCTCGTCGACCAGTTCGAGCACGTCATGGCCGAGGGACCGAACCCAAAAAAGAAGGACCTTCTCCGCCGTCTGGTGAAGAAGGTCCTTGTCCATGATCGTCGCACTATTGAGGTCTGGTACAGTTTACCGAACTCTCAGGGGTGCGAGGACTGGAACAATTGGCTCCTCGGGTAGGACTCGAACCTACAACCCTGCGGTTAACAGCCGCATGCTCTACCATTGAGCTACCGAGGAACCAGATAAGTTTTCCGCTCTAACCCCACTCACACCCAACCGGCACGAGCCTCCCTAGCTTGAGCGAAGAAGCAATATAGGCCATCCCTCTCCCCCCGTCAAGAAATGCCCACATTTTCCTCCCCCTTCCCCGCAATCCCTAAAAAAGCCGACCGGCTGAAGCGCATCCCCCCAGCCGGCCCGCTCACGACCCCATACCCGGCCATCAACGCCGCGAAAACCAGAATACCAGGCCCCTTCTTCCCGAATCCAACCGCATAGCGTTTCAGGCCTGATCCCTTCTTCCGCCAACGCCATCGCCATCGCCAAATCAACGGAATCGTACCCCCTGCTTGCAAACCCCACGCCCAAAGCGCCCAACGGCCCGAACCCCGCTCTCGGCCCCCCCAATCCCCCGCCCCACGCCTCCCACCCCACTCCCACCTGTCCCCCCAGGATGCCACATCCCCCCGCCCTGAATCCCTCCGGGAACACCTCAATCCCCTAAAGTCCCCTTTTAGACAAGACGATAAAGCCAGAAGAATTCGCCCAAAATCCATCTTCCCTGGAGAGTCTTGTGAAGAAGACTTTTATGAAATCCAGCTGGACCTGGTACGTTTTCCTTGCGGTCAGCATCTTCTCCGTTTCTCCCGTAGTCCTGACCGCCCTTGGGGTAAGTTTCGGGTCCGCCAGTCGGGGTGGCGCCGGGGCGCATTTTGCCGGATGGGTCACCAGCACCCATGTCGTCCGGATAGACGTGAATGTCCTGGCCATGCTGTTGCTGATAGGAGCTTTCGCTCATGTCTATCAGAGAATCCGTCCCACCAGCATGATCGCCATTTTCGGGATCACAATCGTGCTCTTCGGGCTGGCGGAGGCCATCCAAATCGTTCCCACCTTCATGGAACCGGTCAACGGCCTGGGTTACGAAACCGCGGTGATTTGGACCACCAGCATCGGTCGCTTCACGTCCTCCTGTCTCGTTTTGATGGGTCTTCTGTTCCTCGGGTTGATGTACTGGCGGGGGAAAGGGCATTTTCTGGCCTGGACAGCCTTCGTCGGCCTAGGGGTGTGTCTAGGTAGCTGGTATTTCATGGCCAGCGCGCGCACCGATCTCTTCCTCAGCGCGCAGCAGATGCAAGTGGCCACCCTGGTCATGAACGCCATGGTCATGATTCTGCTTTACATCCACTCCCGGAAAATCGAGCTGTCCTTCCGAGCGCCATTCACCCTCATCGCCATGATTCCCTATATAGCCAGTCACCTGTGGTTGCTCACCTCTGTGGAGACCATCTATGATCCGGGCTTCCACGTGGTCAGCACCCTCAAGTGGCACGGATGGCTTCTGCTGACGGCAGGGCTGGGGATCGATCTGGTCAGCACCTACCACCACCGGGAGCTAAGTCAAGAGAAACAGTTCCTGCGCGGGGTCATCGACACCATCCCGCATTTTATTTTCGCGCGGGATCAGAAAGGCAACTTCACGCTGGTCAATCAGGCCATAGCCCAGTTCTACGAGCAGTGCCAGGCTTGGCTCGATGAGGACCTGGAAATCCTCGCGTCCAAACAAACAACGGAAATTCCCGAAACGTGTACCTATGACGCTGACGGTAACGAGATGTGGGTCAAGGCCGTCAAGCGCACGTTGAGTGATGAAAACGGTCATGATTCTCAGGTTCTGGGCGTTTCCATCGACATCACGCGGCAGAAAGCGGTAGAGCGCACCCTGGCCCAGCGCCTCAAGTACGAGCAGGCCAGCGCCGCCATCACCCAGTCTTTCGTTGCCGCCACCGATGAAAACCTGACGGACACCATGCGCCGCATGTTACGGCATCTGGCCCACTGCTTAGGCGCCGATCGGGCCTTTCTCTACACAATTGAGGAGCCTGACAACAAAGCGCACATCCTTTACCAATGGGAGCTTGAAGGAGAGAGAAACAGCCTGCCCTCCACCCTCGGCCACCTCTGTATGGACTGGATGAACCAGTGGTTCAATCTGCAGATGCCCGTTTCGGTGCCGGACATCAGCCAGTTGCCGGAAAGCGCTGGTCCCTTCTGCAGGGACTGGTCGCCGAGCGGGGATATGGCGTTTCTGGCCACGCCCATCATCAACAATCAGCAAATCCTGGGTTTTCTGGGCTTGGCGCGCACGCCCTGCGGAGATTGGCGAGCCGACGAGATCAACCTGGTCCGTTTCACCGCCGATCAGTTCATGACCACCTGGACCAAACTGGAGGCGGAAAAAAGCCTGATGCAGGCCATGCGGGAAGCCCAGGCCAGCAACCGGGCCAAGAGCGAATTCCTGGCCAACATGAGCCACGAAATCCGCACGCCCATGAACTGTATCATCGGCATCAGCGAACTGCTCATGGATCTGGATCCCACCACGGAGCAGCGGCAGTACCTGGAAATGGTCAGCCAGTCCAGCAACGCGCTGCTGGCCTTGATCAACGACATCCTGGACGTGTCCAAGATCGAGGCGGGCAAGCTGGAGCTGGATCCGGTGCCCACCAATGTGCGCCGTCTGGTGGAGGAGATCACCGGACTGATCGCCTTCCAGACCCAGGCCAAGGGTGTGGAGGTGGTTTGCCGCATCGCGCCGGGTGTGCCGGACGTTCTGATCTGCGATCCGAACCGCCTGCGCCAGGTTCTGACCAACCTGCTGAACAACGCGGCCAAATTCACCAGCCGGGGTCACATCTACCTGAACGTGGAGCCCACGGGCGAAGAAAACGGGCGACTGATACTCAAGTTCGCCGTCCAGGATACGGGGATCGGCATCCCTCCCGAGAAGCTGGGCACCATCTTCGAGAAATTCACCCAGGCCGATGCCAGCACCACCCGCAAGTACGGCGGTACCGGATTGGGCCTTCCCATCAGCCGGCACCTGGTGCACCTGATGGGCGGACAGCTGGCAGCGGAAAGTACCGTGGGCGAAGGCACCACCTTCCACTTCACCCTGCCGTTGGAGGTGGTCGAAGGCGCGCCGGACCCCCGCGAGTCCATGCAGGAACACGACGCAGCCGTACTGGTCATCACCGCCCACGAACTGAGCGGTGAAGTCCTGGCCGAGCAAGTCCGCAACCTGGGCTACCATTGCGCCGTGGCCCTGGGCTGCGACCAGGCCCTGGCCATGTTGCCGGGACCGCCGGACACCGAAGGCAAGATCTGGGATTTCATTTTGGTCGATCAAGATATCGCGAAGGACGAGGTACAGCGCATCCGCGAGGGCATCCTGCAAGGCGGGCTGGAGAACCGTTTGCGGCTGATCATGCTGACCGCCCTGAACAACAGCATCCACAGCCAGGCATTGAAGGACCGCGGCGTCGATGGCGTTCTGCCCAAGCCCGTCCGGCCGGCCCAGTTGAAAGCCGTGCTGGAAGGCCGGCCCCTCGCTGCCGGCACGGCGGCCGACACGTTACCGGAAAAGCCCATTCCAGACGCCCGTCCAGATGATCCGGAGATACCCGACACCGCCAACAAGCCGGCGGCCAACAGCACGGACACCCATGAAGTGCACATCCTTTTGGCCGAGGATAATCCCTTCAACCAGCGTGTGGCGGTGGGGATGCTGAAGATGTTGGGCTGTCAGGTGGATGTGGCCAACAACGGCGCCGAGGCCGTCGAGGCCCTCAAGGAAAAAGACTACGATCTGATTTTCATGGATTGTCAGATGCCCGAACTGGACGGCTACGAGGCCACGCGCCACATCCGCGCCCTGCCGCAGAAAGAGAAGGCCGCCACCACCGTCATCGCCATGACGGCCAACGCCCTCAGCGGCGACCGCCGGGCCTGTTTCGACGCGGGCATGGACGATTTCCTGAGCAAGCCCATCAACAAGGCCACCCTCGGCGATATGCTGGGCAAGTGGAATCTGTTACCCGCGACCGTGGGTTAGGAACGGCTGTTCCGCCCCAGATATCGCTGCAGGCCATCCAGGCGCATGGTGTTCAGCACGCTGTCGCAGCAGACGCCGGCGGCGTGGGCCATTTCCGTGCCGTGCCGATAATCCACCAAGCGCGCGGCGCGGTGAGCGTCCGGGCTGATGCTCATCAGCACGCCCAGCTCCTGGGCCAGGCGGCAGAATCCCCAGTCCAGGTGGTCGGTGTCCGGGTTGGCGTTGACCTCAACCGCGGTGCCGCCCTCAGCGGCCGCCTCCAGGACGCGTTTCATGTCCAGCTGACCGCCCTCCGGATGCAGAATCATATCGCCCAGGGGCCGTCCCAGGATGTTCACCAAGGGGTGCCGGGCCACCTTGACGACCTGGTCGGTGAAGGTGGCGGGATCGTAGCCGCCGTTCTCGGGGAAGGAAACGATGACGTAATCGAAGAGCAGAAGCACCGCGTCATCCACGGGCAGACTGCCATCCGGGTTGGCGTCCAGTTCCACGCCCTGCAGCAGGCCGAACCCCGGGTTCTTCTCCCGTAGCAGATCAATCTCGTGGCGTTGCACCTTGGCCGCCGCCAGGTCCATGCCGTCCTTGTGGGCGTAGCTCTGGAAGTGGTCGCTGATGCCCAGATACTCCAGCCCTATCTCCTGGGCGGTGCGTACCATGGACGCCAGAGGGTGGGCGCCATCGCAGTAGCGGCTGTGGCTGTGGAGGATGCCCTTGACGTCACAGGGCCGGACCAGCTCGTTGCCGGTCTTGCAAGCCAGGTCGGACACTTCGTCCAGGGTGAATTGCCCCTTCTTGTCTCCATTTTCCAAGGAAGCGGACGCTTGCTCTCCGTTGGAAGGCCGGCCGTCGAAACAGTCGCTGTACAATGTGTTCCCCGTGCGGTTGATGTGGATGCTCTGAAGGCTAACCCCACGTTAAAAACGGCGGCACCTTCCCGCAACCGGTGCCGCCGAAAAATCTGTTCAACCGCGGGTCTGGCTAGTAGACGCCCCGCGTCTGTTTGCCCGGCAGGTAGTGACTGGGCAACAGGAAGCGGAACATCGTGCCCAGGCGTCGCATGCTTTCCAGTTGACGCCAACTCTGCTCGGCCTGGTCCTCCAGGTCCTCATCAAACATCTCGCCAAACATCCGCCTGGCCGCCTCGCGGCGTTCCTCTTCGGTCGGAAACAGTTCACGGATGGTGTTCAGCTCTCCGCGATCCAGGAAAAAGCCGCCGCAGCTGGGGCACTCGTCCACTTCCACCTCGCGCTTGATGCTGGAGAAGTGGCGCATCATGACGATGCTGTCGCAATGCGGGCAATCCCGACGCTGGCTACCGTCCACAACCACTTCCGGATCGTATGCCACTTCCAGCAGATCCTGGCCAACGGCCTCGTGGGGCTCGTCCACCTTCTTCAATTCCAGATTATCGAACCAGATCCCCCCGCATCCTCCGACGCAGACATCCAGGGTCACGCCCTGTACACTCATTTCGGTCATTTCATGTTGGCAAGCTGGGCAAATCACGCTGTTCCTCCCGAATACGTGGAATGGAGTGTCCTGCCCGTTTTATCGGCATTCAGGCCCCAAAACTTAACCCGGATAATTCATGAAGGAGCTACTTGCGCGGCGTGATAGGATGGGGGTGATGCAGGGGATGGGGATTGGGCACGTAACCCAAGAGGGTGGCCGGGTACTTGTCGGTCATCAGCAGGAAGCCGTCATCGCCCAGCCGCACCAGGGCCTCCCAGTTGCGGCACTCTCCGCCCTGAGCCGGCCGCAGGTAAATGGGCGGCGTGTCGGTGCGCACAATGCGGTCATCCCCCATCAGCCGCAATTCCAGCAACCTCTCGATGCAGCCGGAACGGCGCAGGCCCGCGGGCGCTCCGAACTGTTCCACCTCCGGGTCCGGCGCAGGCCGCAGCTTGAACGCCTCCCCCGGATAGAAGTAGTTGATGACCCAGAAACGTCCCTCCGCGTCCAAGGCGGTGGCGTCCGTCACCCGGTATTCGATGTGGGGAAACGGGATGCTGCCCAGATACTCGATCACCTCGCTGAAAACCTTGGCCTGCGGGGCCCGCGTCAGGTTACGCCCGTTGGCCTCACTGAAGGTGATGACCCGGTTGCCGTCGATGATCATGCTCTCTTCGGCCACATTCGGAATGTTCAGGCCCATGGGTATGCTGGTCATGCGCGTCATGTCGATGGTCACGCCGCCCGCATCCCTGCCGTATCGCCCGCAGACCAGGTAGCCGGCCATCACCGTGTCTTCCCGGGCCTCCACCGTCATGTAGACCCGCTCTCCCAGAATCCCCACGGCCTCCAGCCCGTCAAAGCCTTGGATCATACGCATCATGCCGGCGGCCTCGCACAAGACCCGCTTCGGCTCCAGAGGCTTCGCCGCCCGCCCGCTCCGCAAGGCGGTCAGCCGCTGCCGGATATCTTTCTCGGGCATGATGAAAAAACCCAGGTCATTGCCCTGGCCGAAGATCTCCGGATGCTGAGGCAGCACGACAAGGGTGTCCCCGCTCCAGGTCAAACCGCTGACCTCGGCCCGGCGATCCGTCAAGGGACCGCTCAAAGGCAACAACGTCACATCCACGCTCCGCGCGCGCCCAGACGGATGGATCCGCGTTTCGGCCAAACAGGGTCGGGCTCCGGAGAAAGGGCCCGGCAAGGGGCTTGACAGAAGCCCAAGCAGGGCCCCCGCCAGCATCAGCCATGCCCTCCTAGTACAGCTCATACCAGACAAGGCGGCCATCCAGGCCCCCGTTGCGCAGGGGCATCTTCATGCTGGCTTTCAAACCGATATGCCCGATCAGCTCTCGATCCCCGAAGTAGACGAAAGCTTGGCACCCCTTGCCCTTGTTCTTGAGGAAATCGCCGAACTCGCTGTAGAAGGCGGCCATATCCTCATCCGCCATCAGGCGCACCCCATAGGGCGGGTTGCAGACGATGAGCGTGCCCTCTTCCAACGCCGGCAGGTCACGGAAGTCGCTGGTCTTGACGATCAGTTCGTCCCCCCCCGGCAACCGCGCGTTGTTCCGGCGCGTCATCTTCACCGCCGCGGGATCGATATCGCTACCCCGGATCAGGCCGCCCCGCACCAGCCGCTCATGTTTCTCCTCGCCCAGTTTCACCTTCACCCAGACGCGCCGATCGTAATCGGGCAGCATCATGAAGCCGAATTTCTTGCGCAGCACCTGGGCCGGCAGGTTGGCCGCGCGCATCCACGCTTCGGAAAGCAGGGTGCCGCTGCCGCACATGGGATCGTAAAGCTTGGTCTTGCCGTTCCAGCCGCTGATCTCCAGGATGGCCGCGGCCAGGGTCTCCTGGATGGGCGCCTCCACCTGCTGCTGCCGGTAGCCGCGTTTGTGCAGGCTGCCGCCGCTGCAGTCGATGCTCAGAGTGGCCTCGTCGTTATGGATGTGCAGGGCCAGCCACAGATCCGGATCGCTGGGGTTCACGTTGGGCCGCTTCTGCTTGTAGCGCTTGCGGAACATGTCCACCACCGAATCCTTCACCTTCAGGGCGGCGAACTGGCTGTGGTCGATCTTGCTGTAGCTGACGTTGGCGAACACGGCAAAGGTCTGGTCCAGCCGGAAGATGTTCGTCCAGTCGATGCGCTTCGTCTCCAGGTAAAGCGCCTCGGCGTTCTCCGCGCGGAATTTGTGCATCGGCGCCAGCACGCGGGTGATCAGGCGGGAGCAATAGCAGATGCGGTACAGGGTCTCCTGGTCCGCTTTGAAATCCAACCCGCGGTTGATGATGTTGATGTCCGTGGCCCCCAGGGCCTCCAGTTCCCGCGCGCCCAGCTTCTCCAGCCCGCCGGCAATCTGCGCGAAATAAACCCCGGTGCGCTGGTAAATGGGCTCTACGGTATCGATGCCGGGCACGAACCGGCCGCTCCGCACACGGCCGGGACGAGACGCGATGGAAGGAGCCGGCGCGATGGAGGACCGGCGCCCCGGGGCCCCGGGGCGGTTGCCGGCTTTCTTGTCGAACTTGTGCCTGGCGGGCCTGTTCGCGGGCCTGCTACCAGGCCTGCCGCCCGGTTTGCTGCCGGGTTTGCCGCCGGGCCTGCCGCCGGGTTTGCCGCCGGGCTTGCCGTCCGGCCTGCTGCCCGGTTTGCCGGCGAATTTGCGCCGGGGGGATTGGCCGCCTGGCTGCTTGGCAGACGGGCGCTTGCCGGTCTGCCCGCCCCGGCCACCCCGTCCGCTCCGTCCTTCGTCACTCATGGAGAACCCTCTCGTATCATCAGAACATGGTCGATGCCGCACTCCTGGAAAATACCACCCTCGGTCCGGAATCCAAAGGAAGCGTAAAAATCCGCCAGATAAACCTGGGCGTGCAGCCGGAGGCGCTTGGCCCCCCGCTCGGCAGCCGCCGCCAACATGGCCTGCACCATGCGCCGCGCCAGCCCCTGCCCCCGCCAGGCCCGCCGCACCGCAACGCGCTCCAGCTTCCACTCACCACCGGGCAGCGCGCGCAACCGGCCAACCACCACCGGCTGGCCATCCACCTCCCCCAGAAAATGGGTGCAGGAGTCTTCGTGCTGATCAATTTCCTCCGCCCAGCCTATCTTCTGCTCCTCCATGAAAACGATGCCCCGCACAACCAGAACCTTCCAAAAATCTTCGCGGGTCTGGGCCTCTCGGATCACGGCTTCTTGGGGCACGATCTGTTGGGGCACGCTCTCTCGGGTCATTTCCTCTCAACCCCTTTCTGCAGGCTGTCCGTGCCGGCGCCCCGCTGTGGCATCAAGCCCTCCGGCCGCTTGTTCCGGGCAGGGGCGGGCTTGTCATGCGTCAGCTTATGGCAGGAGCTGCACAAGGTCGTGAGGTTTTCGTCGGCGTTGGTCCCGCCTTGGTGGCGGGGCGTGATGTGGTGGATTTCCAGAAAGCGGGTGTGGGGGCAGCCCGGCGCTTGGCAGCGGTGTTGATCGCGGGCCAATACCCGCCGGCGGGTACTGGGCGGGATGGCGGATTTATTGGGACCGTCGCCGGTGGCGATGCGGGCGTCACAGGTCAGTTTTTCGTATTCGGCCGGGGTGAGTTCGGTTTCGCCGCGGCTGGTGGTGATGTGGGATTTCTCGCAGTCGGGGCAATGGTGCACGTGGATCTGGGTGTGGGGTTCTTTGGGGCTCAAGCAGCATGATCGCCCGACCCGCACCGGCCACCGCGCCGCCCTGCTTCCCGATGGCTTCGACCAGCGCCTCGAAATGGGCTAGCTGTTCGCTGGTCAGTTCGAAGGTGACCTTGTGGGTGAGGGCCACGGGAAGCGCGCCGGAGGGATGGGGGCTCGCCAATAATTCGCCCTGAGCCGGATTCTTCGCCCGCTCCCGCTTGGCCCGCTGTTTCGCCTGCTTCACCGTTTCGCGCAGTTCCTGCCGGCTCTTCTGCTTGGCTTCATTCAGCCAACGCCCCTCGTTCTTCTCATCAGCCACCTTCACGATCTCCCGCGCCTTGGTATAGCCGATCTTCCCTTCCTCCATCTCCTT